>JACCDW010530398.1_pt1 | contig 24605 bp, 21 predicted proteins | sample 7449781 | NCBI WGS metagenome assembly JACCDW01 (sample SAMN15323449, study PRJNA562643) | freshwater metagenome | isolation source: river surface water | place: USA:Blue River Watershed | collected 2017-08-18
TTTAGCTTGATTTGAAAGCTAGGATCGCCTGCTACTACTCGCAGTACTTCTAAACTTAGTGCTGGATATAATGTTCCGTCTACACTGGCTACTAATGGTACGCGACGATTAACACCGTCAATTTCTGGTAATGTATTAACTGTACCTGTACCGATTGCTAGCCCTTCGTAGTTGGGTAAGTTAGCAATGATACCAGGATATTGAATTACTGTATCTAAGTACTCTGGTCCTAAGATTGCGGCACCAGTTTCGCGAGGATTATTTTTTGACTTGTCTGATGGCACATTTGGTAGTATAACTGGATACTGTAGCATTGCTGCTTCCATTGCCTTGTCGCCTTTAAAGCGATCTGGCTCTGCCATTAACACATTGAATACAACAAGGCCTGCGCCTCTGCTATATAAATCTTTTACTATGCCTGCATACTGATCACGTGGGAAAGGCCATTGTCCATATTTGTCTAGTGCTGCTTCGTCAATGTTTACGGTGTAAACATTATTTTGCACAGGTGGCTTGCTAGTGATAAGTGTATCAAAATATCTTAAGCGCACACTTTCAACAAAGCTAGGATCTAATGCTCTGATACCTACGATTAAAATTAGTGTAAGTAATGCAGTCCATGGACTTAGTAAAATTTTCTTAAGCATGTTATTGTCCTTGTGTTACTGTGATTGTACCGCATCCTCCAGTTGTTGCACATGAATGTACAATTGAATAGAAGTTTTGTGTACTGCCACTTTGTGTTAATTCGAAACTTGTTGGGTTTCCGCTAAGGCTGACTGCGGCCATATGACTGCCACTGCCTTGTTGGATGATAGCAACTGACTTGTTACCACCGCTCAAAGATAAATCTAGGTAATGATTACCATTATCTTTCTGCTGGATATTTATCGTATTGTTATTATTTGCTATTGTAGCAAAGATTCCTTTTGCTCCGCCGGTGCCTGTTTGGCTTAGTGTTAAGCTGTTACTACTACCGTTAACAGTAATGTCCATATAGTTTGTTACTGCATTACTTGTACCGCTTTGTGTTGCAGTAGTAGTGTTATTGTTGCCGTTGCTGTAATACTTGAAATAGTTTTCTCTGGTTCCACTTTGTGTTACAGTAATACTATTACCAGATCCGATCTGTTCAATTATTACTTTAGAATCTTTTACAGTTCTAGAACTAAAGGTGTTGACTTTAGCTGTATTTGTTGCACTAGCATTAAATGATGTATCAGTACCACCACAGCAATATGTTGGGCCTGTTGGACCTGGGGCTGGTGGTGGGGGAGCAGTACTACCTGGGTTAGGAGCAACAGATGTAAACTCTTGTCCGTTAAGCTGAGTAGTACCTATGATTTCGTCAATAAAAAGAATTGGGCTTAGTGCTGTGTCGCCTAAGTTAAAAGATATAAATGCTAGATCGTAGGTGCCTGTAACGGTTACGGTAATAACAATCTGCTGCCAACCAGTTGAACCATAGCTGCCAGTTGAATAGTTACCAGTTCCAGGATTAGTAAAACCTAGTAGTGCATATTTTTGTTGACCGTTAACTGTCACTGGACCAGCTGGACCTGTTACCACAACCATCGAACCGTCATTGTATGGAGTATAGTCTGTACTAACATAGTTCCACGCATAGGTATAAGTTTTACCTGCTTCTAGTACTACACTTCGTCTTGCGTATGAAGCGTTAGTTGGATACATGTTGCCGTTTTGGTATATGGTATTTTTAATTGAAGTAGTTTCTGCACTGGTAAAACCAAGTGTTGACATTGAGCTGTCAAATGAAGGGGAGCCGCTACCGGCTTGAATAGCTAACATGTACGTACCATATGGTGTGATAGTCCAACATTTACCACCACCAGGACAAAAATTGTTTACGCCTGTAGTAACTTGTGCGCCTGAGCCGCTGTCACTCCAGCCACCGGTCTTAACAGTTGTACTACCATTACTAACAGTCCAGTTAGTATAATTGCCACCTTCAAAACCAAAGTTAGCTTCTTGTGCTGCTACTGGTGCACTGATGAAAAATAATAATGCTGCTAGTATCTTTCTCATTTGCTCTGCCTAATAGTTACTGTATTACCCGAGTTAGGTGCTGGCCCCCATCCTACTTTACCTTCGTCACCATTATGGATAATAGTTAAATTTGTATTTGCATTTAATCTTGCTCGTACTTCTGCATAGTGATCGCTTTCAGTTGTTCTATAAAAAGTTACATAGGGATTCATTTCTACACATATAATTTTTTCAGAACATGTTCTACTTGTACTAGTCGATGTAGATACTGCAACAATTTTTGGATCTTCTTTGTTCGTCTTATTTGCTTCAGCATTGGCTGTTCTTGTTACAGTTTCTTCTTCTTGTTCTTCAAAGTTATTTTCTTTTGAAGTTTTTGCTATCTGCTCTTGAACTGCTTCAGGTGGACTAATAATTAGGTCATTAGTAACTTGACTATCAAAACTAATTCTAGGATCTACTGTTGTTAGCTTTAAAATAATTGAAGGACTTGGAAGAGCATCAAAATTAGAAACATATGTTGCGCTAAATGGTTCAGTTAATTCTACCGAACCCGCTGCATTTTCAACAACAATTTTTCCTGTTTGACAGTTTAATAACTTTTCCTCATCTGACCGTATAACTTCATTTTCGTCGCGACAGCTAGGAACCAAAACAACTAAACTTCGGCCCGCTTCATCAACTGTCATATGAAAGTCTGTGCCTCTAACTGCGATTGCAGCACTAGGTGTTTTAATGTTAATTCGTTGAGGATTTACTTTAGCAATTTGTCCGCTAGCATAACGTACTGTACCCATAGATACTTTCATTGCTAGTCTGCCTGCATCGCTTTTTTTAGGATCAAAAACGAAGTCGTCAATTACTAGACGACTGTTTTCTGTAATCTTTACTTTAGTGTTATCTTTGAAATTAATATTTAATGTAGTACCTTTACGAGTACTAACTGTGTCGTTGGATGCTATACCTGTGTTGGGTTTACCTGCAATAATTTGTTTTCCTCGTTGAATAGAAGAGTCAGGGCCAACCTGAGTTGAGATTTTACCAATCTCAGCCCAAGCTGGCGCTGCACTAATCAAACATACAAAGATTAATGTGCTAACCCAACGGAACATTAGTTACTCGTTGTAACATTAATAATGTTGCTACCGCCGTTAATTTTAATATTAACAGTAGTATCAATAGTACCACCCTGAGTTGTTGTTACTTGGTTAAGTGAACCAGATAGCAACACTTTTAAATCATGTCCTGCTGTACCTGCTGCACCAGTCTGTGTATGACGCATAATGTTGCTGTCACCAGCAATATCAACATCTAGTTTACCATTACTGCTGTTTAGTGTATATTCTAAATCATTTAGATTACCTACAATCTTAGTCTTGCTGTTAATAGCACTACCAGAAATTGTTTCTACTAGCTTATTTGTGTTGCCTTGAATGTTTTGATCAATTGTAACGCCAGTACATGCGCCATTGCTTGTACCGCAAGTTACAAGGATGTCGTTAGCATTACCTGTTACAACACTTGTATATGTATTACTGTTACCTGTTATCTTATAGTTTGCTTTATTATTGTCACCAGTCTGGGTCATTGTTACCGAGTTACTGTTGCCTGTAATAGTTGCATAGTCACTTGCGCTCACACCAATGTTATTGCCGCTACCTGACTGTGTTAATGTTACTGTGTTACTGTTACCAACTTGATCAATAAAAACCTTATTGGTTGTATTTGTTGCTTGAGCATACGCACCGGTAGAGCCTAAAGCCATTGCTAGGCTCAACATAAAGCCAAAAAATGTCTTAGTCATTTAGCTCTCCTTTTTCAAAAATATTGTCTACTTTAAGACTCTTTACATCTTTCTTTTCTTTCTTTTTAACTTCCTGAGCCTGCTGAATTTCTTCTACAGACTTTGGATCGTAGTCCCAGAAGCCTTTTTTCTGCCCTTCGCGAATCATTTCAACTACTGCGGCTTGAATAGCCATATTAGTTGCTCTGTTTGCGCTTTCGTTTACACCCATACCTACTTCAGCTTCAATGGACTTAGTGCCAGCTTCTACAAAACGTAGAACGCCTAACTTATCCATGTAGCTGTAAACTGTCTTAGTAGTTGTGATGCTAACCAGTACTTCACCGGTTGTAACACTAACTACTCGTAAGCTAACTGTAATCATGTCTGCCTGATACTGTGTTTGTGGGCCAATACCCAGTATACGCATACCACTACCACCTGTTATGATATTGCTATCATACCCTACGATACCACCTTCTACTAAAATACCTGCGAATAACATTGGCGGTAATGGTTTTGCATTTTGACCATCATAGATTTCGCGCATTTGGCGAATCATTTGACGTTCTTTCATTAAATTATCTAATCCAACTCGCTCTACTACTTTAAACCAACTGCCGCTGCCTACGTCCTGAAGTGCTTTCATCAAATAAGTTTCAGCACCTTGAGTAACGGCGCTGCTTAATTGTGCAACCATTGGACTAGGCTTGCGTTGACCTGTTCTGTCTAAGAAATTATAGACTGCTACTACCACTGGACCATTAGCTGGTTTTGGTAAAACGAATTCCGGGCGGTCTAATGTTGTTGGCTCAATTTTTGCATCCTGGAACTGAGTTTTAGTTAGAATCTTATCCATTTGTGAATAACTTGCACAACCACTCAACGCAAGACTTGCACTTGCTAATAATGCTATTGTTAATTTTTTCATATTAGCCACCACCTGCTGCGTTAACCATTGTTGCTACCGGTACTTTAATAACTGTTACTGTACCATTAGCATCTGTAATAGTTAATGTAATAAATGCGCCATCTTTCTTATACGAAACTGTACCACCTGTTGGGAAGTCTAGTACGCCTTCGCTAATACCTGCTTCACCAAAAAGGTTATCTGTAATTTGTTTTGCAAGTTCTTGATACATTCTGCTTTCAAGTGCTTGCTTAAAACGATAAATTGGATCTTGCATCAGCTTTAATTCAGCTTTTGCTTCAGCTTGAGCCTTTTCATCTTTAATTTTTTGTTTAGCTGCCTGTTCTTGATTATAGATACTCAATACATGTTGAGTAAATCCAATACCACTGAATGAAGGACTATTAAATTGATGAACTATTTCGGAAGCTGAGGCAGCACTACTGAATACCGCCAGGATGCTTAGGAGCAGAATCTTGTTTACTCTCATTTTTTTCTTCCTCATTGTTTTTCTTTTCGCTAGATAATTCAAACTCTAACAAAAATACTTTTAAGACTTCCATCTTTAATTTTATGTTCATGTGTCTGTTCCCCAGATTGAATATCTTCTTTAATTTTGATAAATCAAATACCCGTCTTATCTTTATTAATCGGTTTCCCATGTGCTGATTCCCTTATTTCTTCAATATCCCTCAACACAATAACAGTATCAAGTTTCTGCTGTAAGCGAATAATATCGTTATCAAGCATACGAATTCTGTCAATAAGTGCAACCAGTGTTACATTGCTTTCTATTAGTGTAGGTGTGATATTTTCTGTAATATATTTCCAAATATAGTAAACAAGGTACAATAATAATACGCTTGATACTATTGGAAATCCATACTTGCTTATTACTTCAGATAATTGTGCTAAATTAATCGCTTCCATTTGCCGATACCTCTTGGGTTATCTTTCTAAATAGAATTTGATTGTTTTTAATAACAACTTCAAACTTATCACCGTCTTTAACTTTAATGTGTTCTGGTGTTAGCTCGTCGTCCATTAAAATATTTTCGCCAATCAAAGAAAATGTATAATCTACAAATAACATGTTAATCTCTCCTTGCATCAACCTTGCCGTCTGCTCTCGCAATACGGTCAATATCAGGCTTAAGACCTATAACATTGCTAATTGTCATGTCTACACGAATAATATCATTATTCATTGTTTTAACACGATTATCCAACGCTGTAATAATACCCTTTAAGCCTAATACTTGTTTCGTCACACCTTGTAAAATGTAACTAACGCTTAGAAAGATAAAATAGCCAGCAATCAACGATCCGGCAATAGGAAACCCTACCTCACCGATAAGCTGAAAAATCTGTTCCATGGGGACACCACCTTTGTGTTAGTATTTGTTTTTAAGGTGTGTGTTGATTGTGTAGTGTACTTACGTTATATATTTATACTTTTGTGAATAATTATTATATTACTATAAAAACAAAAGTCACAAAAAAAGGCTAGTTAACTAGCCTTTTAATGTTTAATTAAAAAATTAAATTATAGTCTACCAACAGCAACTTCAATTACGCCTTCTGCGCTATCAAAGTTTTCTAGTGACTTACCAATTACAGAACCCATTACTGGGTTAGCTTCTGCGCGAGCACGACCGTTGCCTGCGGATACCATCATATCGCCCTTAGCAACTGGACCTACTACCTTACATGGTACGCGACCTTGTAGAGCAATAGCTGCTGCTACGCCACCTAGTTCACTGTTCATCAAGTGAGCTGGTGCTGTTGTTACTACACCTGCTACTTTGCGACACATATCAGTGTCGCAAATTGTAACTTCTGCTTCACCACCAAAGTGTAGAACTGTACCCGGCTCGTAGTCTGCATCTGCGGAATACTTTTCTGCCAAGTCAGCGTAACGTGCTGTTGTTGCTGTACCACTAAATGTTGCTGCAAAGATTGTATTAAATGTATTGTCGCTCTGACCAATGTTACCAGTAGCAGTTGTACCGCTCTTAACAATAGCCGGAGTTGTAATTTGTGTAGTAAAGGTTGGGCTTGTACCAAATACTAGTGCGCCTGAACCAGTTTCGTCTGTAACTGCACTGGCTAAGTTAGCACTTGATGGTGTTGCTAAGAACGTAGCAACACCTGTACCTAAGCCACTAATACCACTACTTACAGGTAATCCTGTGCAATTTGTTAATGTACCGCTGCTTGGGGTTCCTAGTACTGGAGTTGTTAATGTTGGACTTGTTAGAGTCTTATTGGTTAATGTTTCAGTACCGGCAATAGTTGCAAAATCAGCATCACTTAATGCTGTATTAAACTGAGCAATAGTTCCTGACAAAGTATTGCTTGTTAAGTTAATTGTCTTGTTAGTTAATGTTTCAGTTCCAGCAGTAGTTGCGAGTGTACCGCTTGTTGGGAACGTAACATTACTTGCTGCTGTGGTTGTTAATGTTAGAGCAAATGCGCCGTTTGTAGCTAGTGTACTACCATCAGCTAATGTAAGTGTTGCACTAGTTGTTGGGGCAGTAAATGCTACCTTGTTGATACTAGTTGCACTTGCAACACCTAGTGTCGGTGTTGTCAATGAAGGACTATTAGCAAATACTAATGCACCGCTACCTGTTTCATCTGTTACTGCACCTGCTAGGTTAGCACTTGAAGGTGTTGCTAAGAATGTTGCTACGCCTGCGCCTAATCCAGTAAGAGCACTTACTGCTGGAGTAATAGAAATATTACTTGCGCTTGTAACACGACCGTATGTATCAACTACTACTTGACTTACTGCTGTTGCATTACCATATGTACCTGCTGCTACACCCGATGCGCTTAGTGCAATATCGTCAGCATTTACTGTGATGCCTGTACCTGCGCCAACGGCTAGTACGCCAGAACTATATGTTAGACCAGCACCAGCTGTTGTATTAGCAAGACTAATTACACCGCTGCTATAGCTAATACCGTTTGTGCCGCTTAGACGTGCATCAATACGGCTGTTTGCTTCCGCTTGACTTGGACCTGTGTATGTGATTACACCTGTACCGCTGTCATAACTAAGTGAGCCATCACCGCCAGCATCTGTTACACTGATATTACCACGAGCTCTGGCTGCTGTAAAGTATAAGTTTGTACCTTCTGCTAAGTCAGTTGTTGTAAAATTACCCAATGTGCTTACATTACCGGTAATGTTACCTACAAATGAGCCGTAGAACACATTTGCTTGTACATTAGCAAATTGGAAAGTATTATTAGAAGTATCAATTGTTTGTTCTGGTTCTGGAACATAACCTTGGAAGAATTTCCAGCGGCCGTCTGTTGCGTCACGGAACAAACCAGTATGGGCGTATGTGCCATCATTATAATTACCAACAAAGCCTAGGTCTGGATTTGTAACATTACTGTTAGCATTTAAATAAATTAAGCTATCTTCAATTGCTAATTCTGTAGCACTAATTGTTGTTGTAGTGCCATTGACTACTAAGTTTCCTTCTACAACTACGTTGCCCGAAGCTGTAATACGATTAAATGTTACATTACTTGTAGTTTCTACTGCCTGACCAATTGAAATAACGCCCGATGAATATGATACACCAGTACCGCCACTTAGTCTAGCATCAATACGAGTATTTGCTTCATTTTGGCTCGGACCTGTGTATGTAAATACGCCATCGCTATAGCTGAAGCTGCCATCGCCGCCTGCGTCAGTTGCACTGAACAAGCTCTTAATGTATGTTGCGTTAACAGCAACATCGTCTGCGTTTACAGTGATACCTGTGCCAGCGCCAACAGCAAATGTTCCGTTAGTATATGTGAGACCGCCGCCGCCTACAAGGTAAGCATCCATACGAGCATTTGCTTCCGATTGACTTGGGCCAGTATATGTAAATACACCGTTGCTGTAACTAAAGCTACCATCACCGCCGGCGTCGGTTGCGCTAAACAAGCCAATAATATATGAACTATTAACTGCTACATTGTCAGCGTTAACAAGAATACCTGTGCCAGCTCCAATATCTAGTGAAACTGCGCCGCTGGTGCCGCCGCCAACTAAACCGTTACCTGCTGTTACTGATTCAATATCGCCTGCATCATTTGTGAAGCTGAATACACCAGTTGACACATTATAAGATAAATCACCACTAACACTAAACAATGCTCTGACATCAGCATTACTAATAGAGACAGCGTCACTAGAAACAGTGATACCAAAACCAGCGCCAACGTTTAAGTTAGCGTTGCCACTATCAGCGCCGCCTGTTAAACCATTGCCTGCAATAACGCCAGTAATATCTGCTACAATGTTCCCAACTGTACCAGAAATAGCAGCAAGCTCTGCTGAAGTTGCAAGTGGGTGACCGCCTGCTGTTGTACCATCGTGAACTACTACTGTATTTTTATCAGTATCGATCGTAATTTCGCGAGCTAAACCTGTAAAGTTAGCGTGCTCTGCTGTAGTACCACCACGTCTCTGAATTGCTGTTGCCATCTCAAAAACCCCTAAATTATTATGTTTATATTTATCATTTTTAACGAATCAACCATAGATCTAATTCGTCACTTAAACTTTTTATCTTTACCCAACTTTTACCAGTTTGTTGTCCTTTGTAAACCGGTGCAACACCTAACACACAAACAACAGCCCAGCTGTTTCGTTGCGATCTAGGTTTGTATTCTTTATTTGCATCGTACCCTGCATTATTTTTATTTTTAGCAAAATTATTACCAGAACTGTCGCTCTGTATCTCGGCAGAATTTTCTGGCATAATGAAACTACTTGATAGTGTAGTTTTATCAAAACTTTTTAGAATGGATGTTTCCATCTCTAACCATTCTACGACATTAAATTCACTTTTGTTTATATTACCCAATAAATCTTTTGATGTCTTTGCGTGCCAATGGTTCCATGCTGTATTACCAACAAACGCAGCATCTTGTACCACTACGCCAACAACATTATCACCTTCATCTGCACTGATAATTTTTCCTGTGCTATCAAATGCTACAGTAAATCCAACACGATCTTCTTTTCGATGATTATTGTCGGCCCATTCAAACATTTCTGCATAGCCTCTAGAATTTGAATTAAATCTACCTGAGGCATAAGTGTTACCATTACCATCAACTTTAAAAGTATGTTCTTTGTTTGATTTAACGGTTAACGCTGACCATATATGACTAGGTACTGCATCAACATCAACACTGATTGCAGAATCCTCAAATTGTAAACTTGGAACCTTAATTGTAACTGCATCATCGACCGGATGTCTATGATAGACACTGAATGTAGAATTATTAATTCTTTGCATACTACCCAATGCCGCACTACCGTCACTAAACACATTGAATCCTTGACGATTCATTCTGCTTACTGCACGGAACACAAATGTTTTATCGTCATCTCCGTCGCCTTCAACAATAATACCGCGAGTAGACCCTGTACCGCTAGACGGCATTACTGCCTCGCTTGAAGCGCCGGATTTAAAATGTGCTGAGCCTTTGCCAACCGTTTTAGGTGCTTTCGTGCCTGTAGCTAACTGGCCGTTTTTTCCAATCAATAAAACAGTCTCAGTATCTTTATTAAATTGCAAACCATCAGATGATGCTTCAACAAAATATTGTTTTTCGCCAGTGAGAACTATACGATCCCTACGACTTTCAGAAGATTTACTTAGTTTTTCCATAGCCAAGTCTACTTTAGCATCAAACTCAGCTTGTAATTTTGCTGTTACTGATTCAGTAATAGTATTAATAAGTTTATTAATATCAACATCAACGCTGGGCAATTTTTTTTCTGCTTGCACAGGAGAAATTTCCTGTAACACTAATGTTTCAGAAACTGCGGTAGCTTCGTTGCTTGCTTTTGAAGTTGCTTTCTTTGGTCTAGCCATGTGTGTCCTCTGTGTATTAACTAATTATTGCTCTGTCTTGAATTCTACGCCAATTGGTTCCGTCATAGAACGCCATAGTTGCTCCTCCGGATTCGTTACTAACGAAAATCATATCTCCTGGAGTAGAGCCTGTTATATTACCTGCTTCAGCAACAGTATAACTGCTATGAGATGTTGGCGATCTGGCATCAGTTGTAAGTAATCCATAATTACTAGAAGTGTTTGCAGCACCTGTTACAAAGCCGTAGTCAGTGACAGGATCTCCAAGTGCAGCAAAACTTAAATTACCGCTACCATCAGTTACAATAGCGTATCCGGAGGCGCCGTCAGAAACAGGTAAAGTATAAGCATCATTAATTGTAACATTACTGCCTTGTACTTTAAAAACTTCGCTGGTATTATTTGATCCATAAACTTTAAATACTGGATCTGTATTACCGGTATTATCTCTAACACGAACTACTGTGCCTGTACCGTTAGCATGTTTGAGATCTAAATATGCGCCGGAGTATTTGATGGATGGGTTAGTACCTAAACGTAAACTACCGTTAACGAATAGCTTTTCGTTAGAACTAGTAGAGCCAACACTTACGGTATCGTTAGCTGTATCAACAAAAAGTGTACCGTTATCAACATTAAGGTCGCTAAGATGTGCGCCAATGCTGCGCCAAGAAACATTTGCTGAAACGCTAGAATAAACTTTTACTTGATAGTTAGCAGGGTCAAACCAGAAATCGCCCTGGACGCCCGTAGGTTCACCTGACAGACCGTCAGGAGGAGTTCCAAATATAGCAGGTCCACGTTTTCCGATAGTAAAACTCGGTTGTGTGGTACCCTTAAAGTTACCAAAAATAGCCATCAATGTCCCCGGTGAGTCATGTGCCTTCGCACAATGTCTAAAACTTACGTTTTAGTCTATCCGTTAAAACTATTTATCTAATGCGATAAATAACTGTATGATAATATCAGGTACTAGATTAGTTGGCGGTAGATATGCTGGTTCGGGCGCTGCCGTAGCTGCACCCGCTGCGGCCCCATTAACAGTAATAGGTGAACCCTACGGCGGGGGATACTTTGCCGGTAATTATGTACTAGGCGCAACAACATTTGCACTAATTATTGCACCAATCAATGGTACTCCGCAAATAGGAACCAGTACGGGTCAATATGCAAAAAGATCAAACGGTCTCGGTGGCGGTACAAAAGGTGACATTTATACTAGTGACAGTGACGGATTAAACGCTAGCAAGTACTTTGGTAATCCTAGTTTCTTTGGCGGGTCAACTAATTGGAGTTTATCAGTAAATAAAAATTCAACTTATTGGGAATTAACTCACCCTACTAGTATTTTTAGAATTAACGGTTTCAGCGGCTGGTACATACCAAGTTTAAACGAGTTAAACCTTATTGTTAATAATTTACATCCAAGTACAACAACTGCACCGTTATTCCAAACTGGTGGTGCTCAAGCACTTAATGCGCCAAATAATGGTGGAGATAATTCTATAACCACAGGTATGTGGTCATCGAGTACAAGAAAAATAGGTACCGTATGGTATCAGTGGGCTTGGGAAGCTGCTGGTGGTATTTACAGTCCTGTGCAAACAGGCAACTTCTATACCTCATTCTTTAGACACAGAGCAATTCGTAGAATTGATCGTGCAACACTCTAATTAAATTAGAGCTTCAACTGTGCCTAGACCGTTGTCTAGTTTATCCCCAATAGCCTTACCAACTATAGCTGCTGCTGGTACATCGCGTGGATATAGTGCTGCCACTGCATACCCAATATGTCCTTCGCCGGCTGTAACTAGTACATCGCCTTTACGAACTACGCCTTTAACCTTAACTGGAACACGGCCACGAAGCGCAATACATGCTACAGTGGGCCCTGTTAAATCGCTGTTCATAACGTGGGCAGGCTGTGTAGTAACTACACCGGCTACTCTTGTTGATTCAAAAGTTTTAGCTGATGTAACTTCTGCTTCGCCGCCAAACACTAAAACTGTGCCCGGTAGATAATCTGCGTCGCCTTGATAATTTTCAGCCAAGTCAGCATATCGTGCGCTAGTTGCTGTAGCTGTAATAACATTAGCAGCAAAGCTACCATCAGCATCTCTTACTACAGCTCGGCTAGCAGTATTTGTAGAAGTAAATGTATTAGTATCCGACAAGTTAACTGCAACTGTATCAGCACCAACAGTAATACCATTTCCTGAGCCAACATTTACTACGCCGGCTGAATATGTTAGACCGCTACCCGCAATACCCGATGATACTGCAACATTATCAGCATTTACAGTAATGCCGTCACCGGCGCCTATAGCAAATGTTCCACTAGTATATGTTAATCCGTTACCACCTACTAGATAAGCATCCATACGTGCATTAGCGTCGCTTGCACTTGGACCAGTATATGTAAACACACCAGTAGAATTATTATAGCTAAAACTACCATCGCCGCCGGCGTCTGTGGCGCTAATTAATCCGCGGACATAAGATGTATTGATAGCAACATTGTCGGCATTAACAAGAATACCTGCGCCTGCGCCAACTTCAACATTACCAGTATTTGAAAGAGTAATGTTTGCTACAGATGTATTTGCAACAGTTATGAGTCCTGAAGTAGTATTAGCATTACCAACTACGCTAAATGCATATCGAACTGTGATTTCATCTGTTGGGCTTACATCTAAATTAGTAACATTTAGCTGAAGATTTGTATTAGTTGTAACATTGTTGAATGTGGTTGTATTTGATAATAGAACATCGTCAACATTACCGTTTTTAACAAGATACACATTAGCAGTAAATGTTTGTGGATCGCTAGACTCTACAACGTTTAAATCTACTCTTGCAAAAATATCAGCCCTATTATATCCTGTAGGAATAGTTATAATAGAACCATTAGCAAGTGTAGTATTACCAGAATTTACTACATCAAGTGTTAATAATGTTGGTGTAGCATATTCAAATATTAGAACGTTGCCAGTTTCAGAACTATTTGCATAATAATCTAAACTTATATTTGGTCGCAAACTTGTACTTATAGTTGGATATGCAGTATCTTGTGCAATAATCAAACCATTACCTGCATTAACAGATACAGCTTCATTTGTTACTGTGATACCGTTGCCTTGGCCTACAGACAATGTTGCATTTGAAATTACAAGACCTGCGCCTCCAGAAACTTGTTGAGCGGTGACTAGTGCAGCGTTACCATATAGAATGTTACCATCTTCATTAACCGATATTGCCTCATCACCTATGTAAATAGATGCGGCTGTTACATACAGATCTTTCCAACGTGCTGTTGGACTACCTAAACTGTAAATACCATTTGCATTAGGTAACACATTGCCTGGTATAGTAGTTACACCGGTTGTATCAAGTCTTAGTGTATTGTTGCCTGCTACTAGTTCAACGTTAGCTGTACTACCAACAAAGTTATTTGCTGTAACGTTTGCATTAGCATCTCTAGCTACAAGAACGTTTGCTGTTGCTGTTGTAGACGCATTAGCTGACACATTGTCAGCATTGATAATCATATATGCGCCGGCGCCTACATCAAGTGTTACTGCGCCAGAACTGCCGCCGCCTGTTAAACCTGCACCCGCGGTAACTGCTGTAATATCAGCACTTAAACCTGTGATAGAAACAGCATTACCTGTATTAGTTACTGTGACACCGTTCGTACCAGTAATTGTTAATGTGTGGCCGCTGCTGATTGCTGTTTTAGAACCTGCACCACTATCAGTTTGAACACTCCAATTACCGTAATTATCTGCTGTGGTACTAATAACGCCTGTGCTGCTATTAACATTTATTAAACCTGTACCGCTGAATAAACTTCTAACATCTGCGTTACTTGTACCGGTGTAGCTAATAACACCGGTTGTGTTGTCGTAACTTAAATTTCCAAACCCACTTAGATTTGAAATACTAATAAGTCCTCTGACCGCTGAACTGTTACCGGCAAGTGTAATAACATTTGATGCTTCAGAGATAGTTAATAAGTTACCGGCATCAATACTTTTAATACCATGGTAGAAAACCATGCTATTACCTGTTGCAACAGAACGATAACCAGCATATATGTCGGTACCAGTTGATCCAACATCTTCTACTTGTCCAATATCGCTGTCTGCTGTTAGTTGTAGAATATTGCCGTTCAACTTAGCATAAACTGCTGTACCAACAATAAAAATTGTATTATCAGTTGTTGGCATCACAGTTGGAATAGACAACTCGCCTGTAAATGTTTTAACACCGCCAATACTTTGATTACTTGAAGTTCTTACTACTGTTGCGTCAACTGCAACATTATCTGCATTAACAGTAATACCATCGCCGGCGCCTACACTAATGTTGCCGCTAGAATAAGTTAAACCATCTCCACCAATTAAATAATCATCCATTGCGCTATTAGCGCGATCAGTAGTAAAATATAAATTACTACCTTCTTCTAAATCAGTAGTGCTAACAGGAATTGGATATTCTGTTGCGCCGTCATTACTAAACACCCAAACATTACTGTTTTCGTCCCACTTTAGATAAACAGTAGGGTCTCCGCCGCGATTCACTGAAATTGTACTATTAGCACCAGATGCAGCATTTGAATTTAAAATAATTTGCGTGTCTTGAACATTTAGATCAACTACATTTAAACTATTAATATTTGCAGTAACATCTAAGTTTCCTGTAATTGCAAGATTACCTGTTAATGTAATATTACCTGTAATACTTTGATCACCTGATGCTCTAAGTACATAACCAGATGCAACAGGATCGCTGTCAACTACTAGATTACTACCTAGATCAAATTTTAAGCCGTCGCCAGCACGAATAGCATAAAATGCACCTTGTGTATTATGAGTATATGTTAAACCGTCACTAATCCTTGTTATAACTGCATTAGCAGCCGTACCGGTATAAAATGTACCGTGAATATCTTCAAGGTTAGCATCAGGTCCAAGATTAATAGTATGGGCATGGACAACATTTGAATATATTTCTTTGATCCAATTTGTTGAATTACCAATAGAAGAAGTATTATTTGTTTCTGGAATGATATTAATGTTACCAGCTAATACTATACCGCTTTCAAATTTCTTAACGCCAAAAATATCTTGATCGCCTGATGTTCTAACAACAGTATTATCAACCGCAATATCATTGAGGCCAACAGTAATACCGTCGCCTTGACCAACATGGAAAACGCCATTTGAATATACTAAACCGTTTCCTGCACTTACGCTATCTATTGTAAACACACCGGTGGCGCTGTTATAAACTATACCATCAGTACCACTAAAATGTGCTCTAGTTTCACTTGCACTAGGACCAACATATGTAATAATACCATTAGCATTGCTATAGTATAGTGCGCCATCGCCGCCTGAATCTACAACAGCAATCGCACCTCTAGCACGAGCTGTTGTATAATAAAGATTTGCACCTTCTGAAACAATAGTTGTAGTTAAGCCAGATATGTTACTACCGTTACCGTGGAACCAACCTGCTACAACATTACCTGTTGTTTCAATGTTTGAATTAGCAGCTAACTCAATTGGCACACTAATTACAAGTTTACCTGTTGTATTGCTGTAGGATAAATTTGCTTGTGTATTAAAGCTATTGAGACTTAATATAGCAGTAGTATTGCTTACTGCTGGATTTGCGGGGTCTACGCTGTTAATTGTAAATGTGTTACCTGCTAAATTAGTAACAGTAATAACATTTGTTTGCTCAAGCTGAGTAACATTACCTTCAATGGTAAGTCTGCCTTTGATAACTAGCTCTTCGTCAGCTTTTATAACAGTACGCTTTGTTGTTGACATTTAGAAGTCCCTACCAGAATTAAGTCTATTGTAACTATTTATCAAAACTTTCTTTAATTAATTTAAGTAAGTTTTGATCGCTTTTCCCCGTTTTGATATAGTCGCAATAGTTATAATAGTTGTGTTCTATTACAGGCCACGCTTCGTACATAATTTCCGCTAGTTCTAGCTTGGTCATGCGAGACAACTTTTTATATAACGACGTTATAACTCTAAATCTGGTTGTCTCGTCTTTAATACTATCATAACTTTCATCCCACCAGCGATCAAAACTTTTAAATCCTAAACTCTTTAAAAATTCCAAGCTACCCGGTTGCCCAAACACAATAAACGGCTGTAGAAAAGCTATAGGCTTAAAAATCTTCTCTGAAATATCCAATTCATAGTCTAAATAGGTAATACTTCTTTCGACAACATAGTTAATATATGTTTTAAGGTATGCATTAATTTCAGCCTCGCTGCGGGCTAACATAAACTCAAAGTTTTTATTATTTTTTAAATCAATATCATATTCCCAAGGTAAAGAACTAATAAATTCTGATGGAAACTGCATCGAATTATTGTCCCAATAATACGGTGATACATTTTTACCAAAAGTAACAATGTTATCTTCTTTTAAGTTGTTATCATATATAAATTTAGCAAAGTGAAATCTAAATAATCTTTCTTTACGCATAAAAGTAAGTATTTTTTTAGATCTTTCAGCTTTTGATAATATTAGATTTTTTTGTAAATTAAAAAAATTGTTGTCGCAGGGTCTAATTCTAGTATCTCCCCAATTTTTAACTGCTACTAAAAAATCATTGCTTAGGCGAGGTCTATAATTTGCTGTTAATAAAATAACATCTGTTTTTTTAAGATTATATTTTTTAATAGTTTTAATAACAATTTCTTTAATGATAGACATATAATCTGTTACAATAATATCATAACTCTCAATACTATTATCGATGAGAATTTTACAACGATTTTCTCTAACATCATTAATTACATGATCAGGTATAGTAAAAGAAAAGTCTGTTAGTAATTCTTTAAGAGCAGGTTCACCTGCAAAAAAACCTAATTTGTCTGATCGTATTGGAAAAACATATCTTGACGATGGGAATGTAATTGGTAAAAATGGGAGTTGTCCGTCATTGAACATGTGCCTACTATACAGATGCTTAAAACTTAAAAATTTTAAATCCTCACTAGAAAAACCATTTATAAAATAATGATTGTTTTCGGGATGTTCGATTAGCAGCATTTCATACATAAAAATATTTAGTCAAAAAAAAGCCCCCGCTGTTTCCAACGAGGGCCTTCTTTTTTTCCGTTAAGGTTTAATCTTACTGGAATGATACGTTGGCAAGTGTGATTGCATCAACGTAGTCTGCTGCGTTACCAAGTGATGAAGCAGTATTTGTTAGTTCCTTATAACCATAACGTGTCATAAAGCTAACTACTGGCTCAAATGTGCTTGGATCCATTACTGGGCCTGTGCTCATTAATGGAATGTATGGGCAGTAGAATGCTGGGGCATCAGTTTCGCTTGAACCCTTGTAACCAACAAGTACCTTAGTACCGTCAGCTGCATAGTTGTCTACGAACACACGGATTGTACCGTTCAATGTACCTACAAACTTGGTGTTTGTTGGTGCTTCGAATGTACCTTCTGTTGTACGTGCGAATGTTGATGTTGTTGCGCTCTGTAGAATTGTTAATGCTTCTGGGCTTACTACGATGTAGTTACCTGCACCACGACGTGTGCGAGCAGCAATTCTGTTTGCAGCGCGGTTGATTTCGATAGCTAGGATAGCATGACGATCACCGATATAGGTTGGTGTACCTGTTAGTGAACCGCCAAAGTCTAGAGTTGTACCTGCACCAGCTAGTGAACGTAGTGAACCGATAATTTCTTGGTCGATTTCAACAACGATTTCTTGTGCTAGAGCCTGCATAATCTCAGCTTCTACGTCAACGCCGTGCATTGCTTCTGCGTCTTGAGCAGCTTCAAATGTCCAACGTGCGCTTAGGCGTCTTGTCTTAGCTTCTACAGTTTCCTTGAGGATCTGAATGCTCATCTTACGACCAGCTACACCTTCAGCTGCTGCTGTAGCTGTTGGGCTACCTGCATAAGTTGAAGCAAGTAGGAATGGGCTTAGAGCTTCATCACCTGCTGTTGCGCCACCACCTGTCTCAGCGTAACGAACGCGGAGAGTGTGGATCTGACCTACTGGGCCAGTCATTGGCTGAACACCAACTAGTTCGTTAGCAATAACGCTTGGCATTACGCGACGAATTAGTGGTAGCATTACCTTGTTTAATGTTGCGACTGAACCTGCACCTGTTGCACCTGCTGTAGCGGCCTCTGACAAATAACGCTTTGTATTTTCGAGGACTACATCCAATGAGTTCTTTCTGTTGCCAGATAGACCTTCTAGTAGGGCTTCCTTGGTTGCAGACCAGTTGCTTTCAAATAAATTTGCCATCTCTTAACTCCTATTATTTTGAAAGTCCGGCTAATTTGCGGATTTGATCTAACTCAACTACATCCGCGCTGTCATCGGCTTCTGCGGTAACAGTTGCCTGCTTATTACCAGTGTGCTCGCGCACAACTGATTCTGACAAAGTCTTCTTCACTCTTGCTGTTTCGCCATCTAGAACGCTTGGAAGATACTTGTTAAAGGATTCTTCTAGCTTTTCTGTTTTGACTGACTCAAGTAAATCAGACATGATTTCTTTCTTCTCTTTGCCTAGAGGACGTAATAGTTCGTCGAGCTTTTGCTTACGAGCCATACGATCTTCTGCGATACGAAGCTTGCTTTCTGTTAGCTTTACTGTATCTTCTTTAGATGCAATAACTGCTTGACTTTCTGCTAACTTCTTTTCTAGTTCGGCTATTGTCTTCTGTACTTTCTTGATTTCTTTTGCTTCGTTTAAGTGGCTTGCACCAAATTCACTTGCAAATGCTTCAAAAATTCTACGTCCGAAGTCGTTCTCACGAGCCGCAGTGATGTCATCACGGAATGACTTAACTTCTTCACTGATAACACGACTGATTGTTGATTCAATCTTGCCAGCAGCTTTGCTGATAAAGTCCTTCTTTGCTTCAGCAAGCTGACGCTTGCCTTCACGTACCATTTTGACCTTCTGCTCTACTAGTGCCTTTTTATCCTCGTGGAATTCTTTCAATTCCTCTGCTAGCTGTTCTGCAACAAAGTCATCTAACTTTGAAACATGTTCAGCTACACGAGCACGATCAGCACGTAATTCCTTAACTTCCTTTGCAACCATTTCAGTTACAAACTTGTCAAGTAGTTTAGCGTGTTCACTTACGGCTTTGCGATACTTAACTCTTTCTTCTGCGAGGGCCTTCTTATCCTCAGCTAGCTCAGCTACTTCAGCTTCTACCTTCTTATTGATGAAGTTTTCTACAGCTTCTACGATTAGACCTTTGTCATGCTCGTAACGCTGTGCAAATTCTTCACGAAGCTCTGCTGTTAATTCTTCTCTAGCTTCAGCAAGGCGTGACTCCCAGGCTTCTTGAACAGCCACACGGGCTTCATTGCTGAGTCCGGCGCCTTCAAGTAGATCGTTAAATGTCACTGCCATAGTAGTCTCCTACTTTTATAGTTTAAGTTCTCTAATGAGTTTAGTGATTTCGCTCATTAGATGTTTTTCTGCACTTTTATCGTAACTTGCGGCGGCTGCTATTCTATGAACAGCGGCACCGCCGCGCATATTAAACAAACTCTCATAGATTGTTTTTGGATATGCGTCTGGCGCACTGGGCTGGGCCACAATGTCCACTGTAACGATGTCAAAGTCAGATACGCGACCTGATTCCGTAACATTTCCGCTACCGCGACTACTAACGCCCAGTTTTGCTCCAGCTTTTAATAAAGCCTTTGCAATATTACCCATAGGTGTGTCTATGATCTTAAGTTTACCAATACCGTCAGAGCCATCACAATACATATCTGTAATCATGTGGCTCACACGGTCAAGATTGATTTGAAGTTCTTCAGGATGATCTAGTTCACCTAAAACTGTTTCACCCTTCTTCAATCTTTCTCTAATTGCATTACATGCACGCTCAATCTCGCTACCAGGGTAAACGCGACCGTTTTGATTCTTTATGTCACCTTGAATAAAAAGACCCTGCATGAATAATTCCTTGCCGTCTTCTGATTCCATGAGTTTAAACTTACCCATTTCTGGGTTCATAAATTCATAAAGTTTGCGTGCCATTATAATTTCCTCACCTACAATTAAGCCTTAGGTACTGATACCTTGGCTGGCTTGATACCCATGTTGTTTGTAGGTGTGTGATCTTTAGCTTTGTTAGCGCCCATGTCGCCTTCGCCGCCGTCTTTGATCTTTGGAACTGCTTGACCTTCTAGCTTGAAGTGCTTCTTTGGTGCAGCGAAAGTCTTTGCACCTTCATCTGCAGGAGCCTTAGGAGCAGCAACTTTGTCTTGTAGCTTTGTAGCTTCTTCAACAACTTCGCTTTCTTCTTCAACTTCTTCGTCGAGATCATACTCAACTGAATCCATCATTTTGTCTTCAGCATCTTCTGCGTCTTCAGCGTCGCCCATGCCCATATCGGCATCTTCTTCGCCTTCATCGCCAGCCATTAGCTTTTCAAAGTCAGCGCGGAGTTCTTCTAGTTCTGATTCTAGCTCGTCAACCTTATCTTCTAGGTCGCCTTCGCCTTCTTCTTCGCCTTCAGCACCTTCTTCGCCTTCTTCATCGCCTTCTTCCGAAAGACCTGTTTCGTCGGCAATAATTTCTTCTTGGTCAGCTAGAATATCATCTTCAAAGTCGTTGCTTTGATCGATTGTTTCTTCTACTGATTCGTCTGTTTCTTCAGCTGATTCTTCAACTTCGTCTTCTGCTTCGAGTACACGCTCATATTCTGAACGAGCCTTAGCAACTACATATTCATGTAGCATTTCTTCGGCTTTTTCGTTATCCTCAGCAAGAAGGAGTTCGAGAATCTGCTCTAATTTAGCTCTTGATTCTGACATTGTGGCCTCCTAAAATAGAAAATACAAGATAGGGTACACAACAGGCACCCTTCTACAATAGTACTTATAGTTTTATGGAGTTTTTACCATTAAAATGGTGTAATTTTGGAGAATTTTGAAGAATTTGACGTATTAAATTTATTTAGTAGCCAAAAAGCATTTATAAACTATGTAGTTTAGACTTGACTCTGTACAGGCTGTGCATACATCATTCGAACAAACTTATCATGTTCAATTTGTTCTGCTTTTTTAATTTCTCGTACTTTACGTAATTTGTTTAGCTGTTCCAAGGTAAGTTTAGGCTTACGAGTGTCACCTAACTCTCGTTTTTGCCATGTATCATTTTCTGGATTATAAAATTCGTTTAGTCTCATATTATATTCCTGCCCCTGGAGATGTTGGTGCTGCCCCTGGTGCTTCTACACCAGTTGTAGCTGCTGCTTCTGCGCCCTGTTGATCAGGTGTAGGTTCAATTCCATCTAAATCTTCTGCGCCTAGATCAGTATTTACCTCAAGTTCGGGTGCAGCTCGTATACCAATATTTTTAAGTGTTGTTAAGTTCTCATCATCATTAAACTTCTCAGCGCCATTTTCTTGACGCCATAACATTTCATTTTCTTTAATTTCAATATCAGTCAAACCTAAATATTTCTTCAATTTAAACTGATTAGCTAGGTGAGGTGTATTCTGTAGAGTGGTATATAGATTTGCTCGTTCTGCATCTAGCTGCAATTCGCGATAGCTGCTGAAGTTCATTGGTTTATTGAATGCAATCTTAAAGTCGCTATTATCAATTTCAATACCACGCTTCTTTAAGAACATTTTAAATTCGTTGTCTAGATCTTCTTCAATTTGCTTTTGTAAACGCTCTACATATTTTGCAAAACGGAATTCCTGAATGTATGCTACACCAACTTTGCCATCGTTGTATTGTGCAGAACCATCTTCTGGACCTGTAGGCAAATAGCTTGAAGGAATACGCAAACCACGTAGTAACTTATTATTAAAATAGCGTAAATCGTCAATTTGACCTAGGTTTTCACCACCAGGTAGTGTATCAACCTTTGAGCCGCGGCCATCTGCTGTTTGAGCAAAGAAATAATCTTCTAGCATACTCATTGGATTATATGCAGCGTCGACTACACTTTCACCATTTTTACCTTTATTAGGTACACGCTTTTGCTGCACTTCGTACTTTACTTGTTCTAGATATTGACGTGCTTTGTGTGGAGGCATATTACCTACGTCAATAAAGAACACACGACGTTCTGGTGCGCGGTGTACGCGATAAATGATAATACTGTCTTCTAGCAGCTCTTTTTGCTTGAATACTTTGAAGATTGGTTCTAAGATGCTTACGCCAAATGGCCAAGCATTATCCATACCTTCTGTTAAACTAATGTGTACCACATGCTTTGCATCTATTGGCATGCCTTGGTCAACACCGTTCATTGCGCCAGTTAAATAGTTGCTGGTGCTGGTAGCTACGCTGCTCATGACGCCTGTTAGACCTTGACCGCTGCCATATGGACGAGCATGTAGAGCGGCTGTTGTAGTTGCTGCCATTTCAGCAAAATTAGGATCTAGATTTTTAACATAGTATGCTTCAATTTTTTTACCTTCACTTTCATTGACGATTACTTTTTCAATGTTAGCAGGATCAACCCAGTATAGTTCATATGTTTCTGGATCTCGAATAAAAAATTGATCGCCATACTTAATAGTACTGCGGAAAATACGAAAGGCACGCTTTTTTAACTGATTAAGATTACACCACTGCTGTAGTGATTTAACTAAAATTTTATTTTCGGTATCAGTCGGTTCACCGTCATATTCAATAGTAAATGGTAAACCGCTGTATTCATCTTCTTGTGTACCGAATTCAGCAATAGTATCAAGTGCTGCATTAATTTCCAAATCTTGATCCATCTGATCATATTGGATATAGCGCATCAAGCGATTTGGTGAACCTGCATAAACTTCAGGTAGCCAGCTTGCATATCTACTTGCTACTGCGGCGCCACCTCCAGTTGAAAAATCAGGTCGCTGGATATTAAGTGGTAGACCGCTGTTGTTAACTGGTGTAAAATGTTTGCGCCAACTCATTAAGGAGCCTCTTTCTTTTGAATTATAGCACTATTTATCGTTGAAAGAAAGATTTATCAATTATTTAGAAATCACTTATACCAATTATGTTCTAAGTTTCTCTGATAGCTCTCTTAGAGTTGAATTCTGTCTATCAATACCTGAATTAATAGTACCTAATAGTCTAACCATTTGCTGCTGCAATGTTTCAGGCTGGGTATTACCTTCTCTGCTTGGGTTTAGCGATGATTGCGAAACCGGTGTACCCCCATTAAGAGCTCTAACAATAGCTTGATAGAAACTGGATAAATCTGCACCAGCCGCTGGTGTTGGTGGAACAATAATTTCGCCCTGTGCTGCGCCATTATAAATCATAATAGCACGAGCATTTTCAGCTATGGTTCTGCCATCTAGCTGTGCAATCTTTTCCATTGACCTAATAGTAGCATCATTGGCTCTTGTCATTGCATATATTGATTCATTCACAGCCGCCATTTTGTTTACATCAATATCAGCAAACTTGTTTAATGATTCTGTTAATTTTGTAATAGCAGCAGCACCAGCATATATTGACTGTGTATTCAACGTACCAAACTGATTAAACATGTCAATTTGTGCTTGAATAGCATTAACACGGCCGCCACCGGCAGCATTCAAAATTAACTGACCTAATGTGCCACCAGATGCAGCACCAAATTTTTCCAGCGCCGAGGACAATGCATTAATAGCATTTGCAGCATTATTGATATTACCTGGATTTATAGCAGCTAGTTCTTTTACAGAATCTGTTTGTGCTTTAATTAAATTTGCTTTATCTTCGGCACCTCGAATAGAACTTATTACAGTTGATATGCCATTAGCAATACTAGTTATAATGCCCTGTATCTGAGTACCAATTGATGTGACCAGTCCACTAGCACCTTCAAACACAGATTTAGCACCATCACCAATAGCTCTAATAATTTCAGGAATTCGCTCTAATGTCTTTACAAATGTATCCATTAAGCCCAATGCAGTATCTCTGATTGCGTTTATCAATGTTTGAACTATTGGTGCAAATTCTTTAACAAA
>JACCDW011090293.1_pt1 | contig 24605 bp, 22 predicted proteins | sample 7449781 | NCBI WGS metagenome assembly JACCDW01 (sample SAMN15323449, study PRJNA562643) | freshwater metagenome | isolation source: river surface water | place: USA:Blue River Watershed | collected 2017-08-18
ATAACAGAAGAAGTGGTGATACATGGATTCCAGCCAGATAGTTTAAAGGGGGTGGTAGTGATGAGTGTAGGGAAGGAAGCTTCCTTTTATGTGATTGAATTACCTATTGCTATGCCTTTGGTGCATGGACAAAAAAGCAACCAGTTCAATATTTTGTTACCTGAAACTGCACGCAATGCACCTGCAAATGCTTGTGGCGAAACAACTACTAGTGCAAGTGCAGATAATGGCGCTTGGGGTGTCTTCCTATTGGGATTTTTAGGAGGGTTGATTGCATTGGTCACACCATGTGTATTCCCAATGATTCCTGTTACTGTATCTTTCTTTACTAAAAGATCTAAGACTAGAAAACAAGGTATACAAAATGGATTGATCTATGGATTAAGTATCTTTTTAATTTATGTATTGGCAAGTGTGCCTTTTCATATTGTCGGAAATGTACAGCCGGAAATTTTTAATAGTATTTCAACGAATGCATGGTTGAACATTGCGTTCTTTGCTATTTTTATTTTCTTCTCCATTTCATTCTTTGGCTATTTTGAAATTAGTTTGCCTTCAGGCATTGCCAATAAAGCGGATGCTAAAAGTGGTTTAGGGAGTCTGGGTGGCATCTTTTTTATGGCCATTACTTTAGCAATCGTCTCCTTTTCATGTACTGGACCAATATTAGGTACTTTATTAGTTGGGTCATTGCAAGGTGGCGCATGGGCTTTAACACAAGGTATGGCAGGATTTGGATTGGCGTTGGCGCTGCCATTTACTTTATTTGCCATCTTCCCACAATGGCTACAGAGCTTGCCAAAATCTGGAGGTTGGTTGGATACAGTGAAAAAAGTATTGGCATTTGTTGAATTGGCATTGGCATTTAAATTTTTATCAAACGCAGATTTAGTACAACACTGGGGACTCTTAAAAAGAGAAGTCTTTATTGGTATTTGGATCTTGATTAGTCTAGGATTAACGGCGTATCTTTTTGGCTTCTTATTATTACCTCATGACGTTAAAGGACAAAAGATAGCAGTAGGAAGAAAATTACTAGGTGGAGTAGCTCTAGTCTTTGCGCTTTATCTAGGAGCGGGTTTAATGCCTCAAAATGCAAACAATTTAAAATTATTAAGTGGCTTCCCGCCGCCAACACATTATAGTCTATTTGCAACAGATAGTGCTAGTCATGGTTTAAAGGCAGATGTAGTAAACGATTATACTAAAGCATTGTCCATGGCGAAGGCACAACAGAAACCAATCCTGATTGACTTTACAGGTTGGGCATGTGTGAACTGTAGAAAAATGGAAGAGCAAGTGTGGACCGATCCTGCAGTAAAAAGTTTTATCAAAGAAAACTTTATTTTATTGTCTTTGTATGTGGATGACCGAGCTAACCTTCCAGTAGCAGAGCGTTTTGTATATACGACTCAGGGTGGGCAACAAAAACAAATCAACACTGTTGCAGATTTATGGGCCACTTTTGAGACAGAGAACTTCAATCAGTCTTCACAACCTTTGTATGTGGTATTGAGTCCCGATCAAGTGTTACAATCTAATCCGATTGGTTACACACCAGACATTCAACAATATTTATCTTGGCTACAATGTAGTGCTAAGAAAAAATAAAATTTTTATTCATAAAGAAGGCCCCAAACGGGGCCTTCTTTATGATGCGATATTTCTTTGAACATTACATGGTCATGCCACGCTCGTTCATCATTTTTCTTAAGTTGATTAAGCCATAACGCATTCTTCCTAAAGCGGTATTGATACTGCAGTTGGTTAAAGTAGCGATTTCTTTAAAACTTAAATTAGCGTAATGTCTTAAGACAATGATTTCCCTTTGTTCTTCTGGCAAAAGGTCAACTAATTCTTGAATATTTTTATGCGTTTGAGCACGGGTCATTTTATAATCGGCAGAATGATCTGTATGTTTAATCACTTCAAAAATATCTTGGTCGTCACTTGTTTTAATAACAGGAGTGCGTTTTACTTTTCTAAAATGATCTACACAAAAATTATGCGCTATTCTTAAAGCCCAAGGAAGAAACTTGCCTTCTTCGGCATATTTTCTTTGCTTTAAGTTGTCAATGATTTTAATAAAAATTTCTTGGATTAAATCTTCTGCTAAATAGCTGTCTTTTACCATAAATAAAATGGTATTGAAGATTTTTTCTTGGTAACGATCAATCAAGGCGTCGAAAGCACGGGTATTGCCTCCTTGGAAAGATTGAATCAATTCGTTGTCTGTCAGTTCAACTACTTTGTTCATGTTTGTTTTTTTATAGGTTGTTCTTAGGTCAGGTATTAGGGTACCTCTGGATTAGTTTTGGAAAATTACTAGCTTATTGTGCCCGATTCGTAATTGTGGGAAACAAGAAATTTACTTCAAGGATATCCACATTGCATTATTTAAAATAATATTCGGCTTGAACGCAACCAAATAGGCCGCGATGGTGTTATTTTGTAGTATGGCTGTAACTAAAAAAGGGCAAGATAAAAAGGAGCTGGATTCCATTGAGGTGGTAGGTGCGAGGGTGCATAACCTTAAAAACGTATCGGTTGAATTTCCTAGAAACCAATTGATCGTGGTGACAGGGGTTTCTGGTAGCGGAAAGTCCTCTTTAACCATTGACACCCTCTTTGCAGAGGGACAAAGACGTTATGCAGAGAGTTTATCTTCTTATGCCAGACAATTTATGTCTAGAATGGGCAAGCCAGACGTGGATTATATCAAGGGATTATGTCCTGCCATTGCTATAGAACAAAAAGTGACTACCCGCACACCAAGAAGTACGGTGGGTAGTATGACAGAGATTTACGAGTATTTAAGGGTCTTATTTGCAAGGATTGGTAAAACCTATTCCCCAATTAGCGGCAAGGAGGTCAAAAAACAAGATGTACAAGATGTCTTGTCCTTCATTGAAAAAGGGAAGCAAGGGGACAAAATGGTGCTCTTGGTGTTATTTAAACAACACGCTAAAAGAGATATTCTTGAGGAGTTGAATATTTTGATGCAAAAAGGCTTTGCTCGTATTTATTTGAGGGGGGCGAAAACGGCACCAGTGATTGTAAGAATTGAAGATGCGTTGAACTGGTCAAAAAAAGAACTGCAGCAACATACCAAAGACAAAGAAATTTATATTTTAATTGATCGTGTCATCGTAAAAGCTTTTGAGGAAGATGATATCCATCGTTTGACAGATTCAATAGGAACTGCTTTTTACGAAGGGGAGGGCATTGTATGGGTAGAACAAAATGAAACCAATCTAGTGAGCTTCAACAATAAGTTTACATTGGACGGCATTGAGTTTGACGAACCTAGCCCTAATTTATTTTCATTCAACAACCCTTATGGGGCTTGTCCCACCTGCGAAGGCTATAGCCAAGTGTTAGGGATAGATGCCAACTTGGTTATTCCGAATCCACACTTGTCGGTATATGATGGCGCAGTGGCACCTTGGAAGGGAGAAAAGCTTTCTTGGTGGAAGGATCAATTTGTAAAGGAAGCAGGAAAGGAAGGATTCCCAATCCATCAGCCCATACATAAATTAACCAAGGCGCAATTGCAACAATTATGGAAAGGGGTTGGGAAGGCATATGGTATAGATGATTTCTTTAAAGATGTAGAAGCGCATTTATATAAAGTACAATTTCGTGTCTTATTGAGTAGGTATCGAGGTAGAACGGATTGTCCAGCCTGTCAGGGGTATAGATTGCGTAAAGAAGCCTTGTATGTAAAAATAGCAGATCAACATATCGGTCAATTGTGTGCGATGCCGGTGCAGGATTTACAAGCGTGGTTTAAACAATTAAAACTGAGTCCAACTGATTCGGTGATTGCAAAGCGCGTATTGATGGAAATTGAACAACGCATCCAGACATTAATGGATGTAGGTTTGGGCTATTTGACTTTAAGCAGATTGGCAAATAGCTTGAGTGGTGGCGAGAGTCAGCGTATTCAGTTAACAAGATGTTTGGGAAGTAACTTAACCAACTCTTTATATATTTTAGATGAGCCATCTATTGGTTTACATTCAAGAGATACGGAAAGATTGATTAAGGTTTTACAAAACTTAAGAGACCTAGGTAATACAGTAGTAGTGGTGGAGCATGACGAACAGATTATGCGTGACGCAGATTATATTATTGACATGGGTCCATTGGCAGCACATTTAGGAGGAGAGGTGGTTGCGGTTGGGAATGCAGCCAAGTTGATGAAAGATAAAAATAGTTTAACTGGAAAATATTTAAATGGCACTTTGTCTATCCCTGTTCCTGCAAAAACTAGATCTACAAAACACAATATACATTTAGAAGGAGCCTTCCTACATAATCTTAAAAACATTGATGTTCAATTTCCATTGCAGTGCTTGACCGTGGTGTCGGGTGTGAGTGGAAGTGGAAAAACGACTTTGGTGAAGCAGGTATTATACAATGCGTTGTTAGATGCAAAACAATTGCCTACAGAAATCAAAGGTGGATTTACTGCAATCAAAGGGGACTTGCATTTGTTTGATCAAATAGAAATGGTGGATCAAAATCCAATCGGCAAATCATCCAGAAGCAACCCAGTAACCTATATCAAAGCCTACGATGCCATTAGAGATGTTTTTTCTAAACAGGCATTGTCAAAAATAAGAGGTTTCTTACCAAAACATTTTTCATTCAACGTAGATGGGGGAAGATGTGATACATGTAAAGGAGAAGGAGAGCAATTGGTGGAAATGCAGTTTCTAGCAGATGTGCATTTAGTATGTGAGGATTGTGGCGGTAAGCGTTTTAAAGAGGCAGTATTAGAAGTACAGTATAAAGGGAAGAGCATTCATGATGTGTTAGAAATGAGTGTAGACGAAGCCATTGAATTTTTTAGTGAAGAAAAAAATATTGTCTTAGCAATTAGTCCTTTACAAGAAGTAGGCTTGGGCTATGTAAAATTGGGACAAAGTAGTAGTACCCTAAGTGGTGGTGAAGCACAGCGAGTGAAGTTGGCTAGTTTCTTAGGAAAGGGAAAAGCAAGTAGCAAGATGTTATTCATATTTGATGAGCCAACTACAGGCTTACATTTTCATGATATCCATAAATTATTAAAAGCCTTTAATGCATTAATAGATCAGGGTCATTCCTTGATTGTGGTGGAACACAATACCGATATCATTAAGTCGGCAGACTGGGTAATAGACATGGGCCCAGAAGCAGGCATCAATGGAGGCACGGTCGTTTATGCAGGTGTACCTTCTGGATTGGCCAAATGCAAAGCCTCACAGACTGGGAATTACTTAGGCTAATTCAATGGCAGACTTAAGATAATTGCTTGCCTATGCATAAAAGGTATTTTTCTATTATTATGTATTGCGTTTGACCATCCGCTGGGATTTGTAAAAATTTTCATTATAACTTTATCTAGGGATGGGTTTATTTTATTAGACAATACAATATTAGTCAATTGACCATCTGTGTTAACAATAAAGTCGGCAATATATACAATAGGATTTGTATGATTTGGTATTAAATTACCAAAGCCTTCCAAACTCCTCATCAGATAATTCGTCCAACCTTTTTCTCCTTTTACATAAATTGGCTTAGTATTTTTAATTTCACAAGTGGAGGTTTCATTACCATTTAGGTCATAGCAAATTGCCTTATAGTAATTCGTGAGTGAATCATAGCTTGTTTTTTCCATAGAATCGTATTTGAGTTCTGGCCTCACTGCTAAAACACTTTCATCTAGTGCATGATAATAAAGTATGGAGGCCTTGTTACCATTTTCGTGATAATAATTCCATGGGCCAATTTTTCTCATTCCCTTTGCTAATCTTCCTTTAAAAGATACATTTCCATTTGGGAAAAAACCAATCACAATGCCGGAACCATCACCTATGCTATCCATTTGTAAAATCTTTTCAAGCGATCCATCTGAATACCATGATTTACACATTCCTGTTAGAATTCCATTTGTGTAATGACTAGAATCCCGCATCATACCATTTGGATAATAGTTTTCAAAAAAACCTGCCCTTCTGTCCTCTATATAATAACCACTGGTTTCTAAAAATTCATTGGCATGATAGGATTTATATTCGCCATGATTATATTTAAATCCAGTATCCTTATAGTATCCTATTTTAGCTATTTTTCTTGAATAGGCATAGTAATCTTCTCTCAGCCATAGAGAATCTACTTTTTTTACAATGCTAATGATTGGTGCTGAAATGGGTGAATTAGATCTTTCACCGCTCATATTGGAAAAGAAAGTAGAAGTTTGGGAAATTGCTGTATTAGATATCAAGAGCAAGTAAGATATAATTCCAAAAATTATAAGTTTATATTTCATTTAAGTCAATTGAAAGGGGTTTAAATGCTAGCATCTTTATAGGATGTTAAATTGATATTATGAATTTAGTCGTTTCCTATGATATGTATAAATTGTTAGAGCAAATTCTATGTAACTAATTTATAATCAATATATTATGAAATTTTAATTTGCTATTTTCATTTTTAAATATTAAATTCAGGTAACTTATAAATAAGAATAATTTTAAAAAATGAAAAATATATTTAACTACAAAGGCTTTCTTGGATCGGTATCTTTTAGTGCAGAAGATGAAATCCTACATGGCAAAATAGAATGTATAGAAGATTTGATTTTATATAAAGGAGGGTCAGTCACTGAAATAAAAAATGCTTTTAAAGAAGCAGTTGAAGATTATATTGAAATATGTAAACAAAAAAATAAGCCTCTTATGAAAAGCTTTAAAGGAACATTCAATCTTCGTGTAACACCCGATCTTCATCAAAAGGCAGCTAATCTTGCCACTACAAAAGGCATTAGTTTGAATCAGCTTGTACAAAAAGCGATTGAAAATGAGATTGAAGCAGCTTAGTAAATTTCAGTAAGTTAATTTTTATTCTTTACTAAGCTTTTTACAGTTCTGTTATTATTGGATGACTGCTCCTTTTTTCTACCGGAATCTTTCAATGCTTTGTCTAAGATCATTTCAATTTGTCCGTTTACACTTCTGAATTCATCTTCAGCCCATTTAGCTAATGCAGAAAAGCTTTCATCATTGATTCTTAATACAAATGATTTTTTTGTTAATGACATACTTGTATTTTTAAAATTAATAAAGGGTGCCAGTATTTAAAACTGGAGAGGCTGATTTTTCACCACAAAGCACCACCATTAAATTACTTACCATTGCAGCTTTTTTATCGTCATCTAGTACTACTATATCTTTTTCTGACAACATTTCTAATGCCATTTCCACCATACCCACTGCACCTTCTACAATCTTCGTTCTTGCAGCAACAATGGCAGTAGCTTGTTGTCTTTGTAACATAGCACCAGCAATTTCAGCTGCATACGCCAAATGACTGATTCTTGCTTCGGTGACTGTTATGCCTGCTTTATTCAATCTTTCGTTTAATTCTAGTTCAAGCATTTTGATTACTTTTTCACCACCATCACGTAATGTTATTTGCGCATGTTCATCCTCAATATTATCATATGGGTAACTTGTTGCTAAATGACGAACTGCTGCCTCACTTTGGTTTTTCATGTATTCATTAAAATTTGTAACATCAAAAACTGCTTTATAGGTATCACTTATTTCATATAATATCACAGCTGCAATTTCAATTGGATTCCCCAACTTGTCATTTACTTTTAATTTAGTACTCTCAATACTTTGAGATCGAAGGGAAACTTTCAATTTTGAATAAAAAGGATTCACAAACTGCAATCCATTTTCCCTTACTGTTCCTACATATTTACCAAAGAAGGTAAGTACAATACTATAGTTTGGATCCACCACCATTAATCCCCTCATTAAAAAAACACCTAACAGAATAAATAAAACGCCAAAGAAAATTACGCCTCCGCTTGGAGTTGAGTTTTGTGCTGTACTAATAATTCCATATAAACCTGTGATAAATGACATAAGTGCTATTAAGGCTGCTTTATAGCCATTCATTGGTTTCATTAACTTTTCCATAGTAGTAATTTGATATTAATATGATATCATAAAATTATTCTTTTTAAAGTAACAGCAAAATTATTTGTCTAACTAAGAAATTAGTTATAATATTGACTAAGAAATTAGTTACAATAGAAAACAGCCAAATATGAAGAAACTGACTCAAGCCGAAGAACAAATCATGCAAGCCCTATGGTCGTTGGATCAAGGAGGGTATATCAAAGATATTTTAGAAGCATTGGAAGCACCAAAGCCACACCATAATACGGTTGCAACCTTATTGAAAATTTTAGTGGAAAAGGAGTTCGTTGGGATACAAAATCCCAACCGAAATAATTTTTACCACCCTTTAGTCAGTAAAGCTGCTTATTCAGGTAAAAGAATAGAGGGTTTGACGGAAAGGTATTTTGAGGGGTCCTATTCTAATGTCGTATCCTTTTTAGTAGATAAAAAACAAATGTCGATCGAGGATTTGGAATTGCTTTTACAACAACTTAAAAACAAGAGCCATGACTAGTCAATCAATTTTGCTGTATTTATTTCAAACCATTTTAATTTCAGGATTGTTTGTAGGCTACTACTGGATTGCATTAAGAAATAAAAAATTCCACTATTATAATCGATTTTATTTGTTGTCTGCATCCATCATTAGTTTGATTGCCCCTTTATTAAATTTCGATTGGTTTTCGATAGAAGAGCCAGTGTTGTATGGTTCATCTGAAGTTTTACAATTTGTTTTGCCAAAAGCTACATCTTCTTCTACTAATGAGTTTGAATGGATGGATTTTATTTTGATTGGTTCATTCCTTATAACCATGCTTTTATTAATCATATTAGGTATTCAAATTTTCAGAATTCAAATTCTTAAGAGAAAATCAGAAGTGACAGCAATGGATGGTTTTGACTTTATAAATACCAAGGAAGAAAATGCACCATTTTCATTTTTAAATAATCTTTTTTGGAAAGAAACTATTTCACTTCAAGATGAAGGAGGTCAGCAAATCTTTAAACATGAAATTACTCATATCCAACAAAAGCATACATGGGATCGAATATATTGTCAAGTTATAGCTTCTATATGCTGGATGAATCCAATGAACTGGATCATTCAGAAAGAGTTAATGACAATTCATGAGTTCATTGCAGATGAGGAAGCAGTTGGGAATGAAAACGTGGAAATTTTTGCAAAAATGTTGCTACAAACTCATTATGGGAATCATTTTTTAAATCCTACGCACCATTTTTTTTATTCATCCATTAAACGACGCATCATTATGTTAACAACATCAAAGCATATCAAATATTCATATGCACGAAGGTTAATGGTATTGCCAATATTAGTGATTGCAGTTGGATTAGTATCCATTAAAGTAAATGCAACAGAACGGATTGCAAATAGAATGGCATCGATAAAAACAATAGTATTTCAAGTGAAAACTGATACAGCTAACCCATCTGAAAAACTTAAATTAAAAAGTATCATTGATACTAGTATTGTTGATACTGGGATTATTAAAGCTGAAATGAAACAGGAATTGATTATCATAGATGGGCAACCTGTGAAATGGGAACAAATGAAAGATTTAAAACCCAATGATATTAATGCGATAAATGTTCTTAAAGGTGAAAATGCATCCATCTATGGAGCAGCAGCAGGAAGTAATGGAGTGATTTTAATACAAACTAAATTTGCTGCAGCCCAACCAAATTCAACTATTCCAGCCCCACTTTCACCCCCACTTCCACCGTCTCCAGCTCCTGTCGAGGTTATGCCTGTAGTAGGTACTAAGAATGCAATTGTAAATAATGGTGGAAAAAATCCATTATATGTAATTAATGGTGTCCCGTTGAAAAAAGGGATGATCAATCCTGTAGAAAATATCAATCCGAACGATATAGAAAGAATTGAAATATTGAAAAACAATTCCAGCGTAAGTTTATATGGCAAAGAGGGTGAAGATGGGGTGGTATTCATTACTACAAAATCAGCAACAAGGCCAGCAGCAATTTCAGCTATTAAAACAGGCTATAAGCTTGATGAGCTAAAATTTGTTGATAAATACAACCCAGCTGTGGTGTCAGTAGTTAATTATCAAAAAAATATAACTAGAATAAAGCCACCTCAATTTCCAGGTGGTGAGGAAGCATTGGCAAAATATCTTGACCAAAACTTAAATCACAAACTGCCACAAGAACGTGGCGGGCCAGAAGGAAAATATACAGTTGTATTAAGTTTTTTAGTGGAAGAAGATGGCACAGTTTCAAATGTACAAGCAAGAACTAATCCTGGTTATGGTACTGCAGAGGAAGCAATACGTGTGATTAAAAATGGACCAAATTGGATTCCTGCTGAACGAAATGGCAAGAAAGGGAACTATATAAATAGACTTTCAATTGAATTTACAGTTCCCGAAAAATAAAAATGGGCTTGATTTTAATTTTTACGAATACCCCCGCATTTCTATGTGGGGGGTATTTTTTATCTAATTCTATCAGCGCTTTTTACTAATTTTTCGTCTTGATAAATTTTATAACAAGCAATCAATTGTAAGATTGGGATTAAAAATAATCCAGCTGAAGCTAGTGTGAATCCACCTCCTGGATGTGACATGACAATGGTGTAAATAAAATACCCAATCAATCCTGAAAGCATAAAGTTAACCAAGGTTACTTTTAATTGTAACATACGGTTGCCGTATAAAAAAATGCTGATAAAGGATAAGCAAGCACTGAAAGCTAAAGTGATAAGAGTGCTATATTGACCAGCGCCATTGATCTCCAGAGCATTGGGTTCGGGTGTATAATAAAATGGGAATTTCAAGATAGAAAATGCAGCAGCACTAGCTATCAATAACCAAATGGTTTGTATTCTTTGTATCATATCCTAAAGTTAAATGATTATCCTAATTCTGGGTACAATACAAATTGCTCCATGAACTTGTTGACTTCTTTCTTCGTGTTCGCCAATACGGTTTCATTATCTGCATTCATCAATGCGGTATCAATGGCATCAACAACAAATGGGATATGGCCTTCGTTCATACCTCTGGTTGTAATTGCAGCTACTCCAAAACGGATACCAGATGTTACAAAAGCAGATTTATCATCGTAAGGCACCATATTTTTATTCGCTGTAATATCGGCCATGCCTAAAACCTGCTCGGCTTTTTTACCGCTAATGTTTTTATTTCTTAGGTCAATCAACATTAAGTGATTGTCTGTACCGCCACTGATGATTTCATAACCTTTTGCCACAAATGCAGCTGCCATTGTTTGTGCATTCTTTTGAACTTGTTTAGCGTACACTGTAAATTCATCAGAAAGGATTTCACCAAATGCAATCGCTTTTGCTGCAATAACATGTTCTAATGGTCCACCTTGTGTTCCAGGGAATACAGCCATATCAATCACATTAGACCACAATCTTAAATTTCCTTTTACATCTTTTAAGCCTAAAGTATTCTCGCCGTCTTTCGCCATCATAATCACACCGCCTCTTGGTCCGCGTAATGTTTTATGCGTTGTAGAGGTTACGAAATGACAATGGTTGAATGGAGAACTTAATAATCCTTTAGCGATTAATCCTGCAGGGTGTGCGATATCTGCTAATACAAACGCACCCACTTCGTCAGCCACTTTACGAATGCGTGCATAATCAATGTCTCTGCTGTATGCGCTAGCGCCACAAATAATTAATTTAGGCTTGTGCATTCTTGCTTGACTTTCTAACATCTCGTAGTCAATCAATCCTGTTTCTTTTACGACACCATAAAAATGAGGTTGGTATGTTTTACCAGAAAAGTTGACTGCACTTCCGTGTGTCAAGTGGCCACCCATGCTTAAATCTAAACCAAGTATCGCATCGCCTGGTTGTAAAATTGCTAACATAAGCGCTGCGTTTGCTTGCGCTCCACTATGAGGTTGAACGTTGGCATATTCTAATCCAAAAACTTCTTTTAATCTGTCAATTGCCAACTGCTCTGTTTTGTCTACTATCTCACATCCACCATAATATCTTTTTCCTGGATACCCTTCTGCATATTTATTGGTCATCACGCCACCCATTGCTTGCATTACTTGTAAGCTTGTAAAATTTTCAGAAGCAATTAATTCAATGCCACGTCTTTGGCGGGCTAATTCTTGATTGATAATGTCGAAAACAAGGGTATCTCTTTTCATAAAGTGTATTTTGTAATGATGGTGCAAAATTAAACCATTATCAGGCCTCCCCAAAGCTTTCTTTCAACAGTTATGCGCAGGAATATCCACATTTGGCTTGTCTTTTGGTTTATTCCTATATTTGGGGCGATATAATGGCTTTAACTAACAGTTATTTGCTATTTTTATCCTCCCCAAAAAAATGAATGAATGAAGGCGATTATACCGGTAGCAGGCGCAGGAGCAAAATTAAGACCACATACCTATACACAACCTAAGGCTTTGATCCCAATAGCTGGTAAAACGATATTGAGTTTTATTGTAGATCAATTAAAGGCCGAAGGAATCAATGAGTTTATTTTTGTAGTGGGTTATTTGGGTGAAAAGATCCAAGATTATGTGGAGCAAACTTACCCTAATCTGACGACCCATTTTGTGTATCAGAATGACCGTCAGGGTACAGCTCATGCGATCCAATTGGCGCAAAATATAGTAGGAGGGGAAGAAGTATTTATTGCGCTTGGGGATACGATTTGCGAATATGATATCAAAGAAGTGTTGGAAAGCCCATGTAGTATGTTGGGGATTCAGAAAGTAGACGACCCAAGACAATTTGGTGTGGCTGAAATAAATGAAGAGGGTGTGATTGAACATGTAGTGGAGAAACCTTCAATTCCAAAAAGTAATCATGCACTGGTGGGTTTGTATAAAATTAAAGAGTCTACTATTTTATTTGAATGTTTCCAACAACTGGTGAATGACAATATCAAATCAAACGGTGAATATAATTTAACCGATGCGTTGGATTGTATGATCAAAAAAGGAGTGGAGTTTAAATCTTTTAAAGTAAAGAACTGGTTTGATTGTGGCAAAAAAGAAACTTTGCTAGAAACCAATGCAGTATTGCTTAAGAAGTCAGGAGGTTATGCCATCAATCCTGAATTATATACCAATAGTATCATCATTGCACCAGTGAGTATTGCTGATGGATGTATAATAGAAAATTCAATCATTGGGCCGCATGTAACCATCGGTAACAATACAACCATTAGAAGTTCGATAGTGAAAGATAGTATCATAGGCTCGTTCACTAGTTTGGACGAAGTGGTACTAGACAATTCATTGATAGGTAGTGATGCTGCAGTAAAAGGCATGAGTCGTACCTTAAATATTGGAGACAATACCGAAATCGATTTTGGATAATCGATCTACTTCAAACTATTTATGTAGATACATTGAATTTGCTTGCGCTGTACAAGTGATCACTAAATCATTGATACAAACATGTGCCGGGGTATTCGCCACAAACCAAATGGTGTCTGCAATATCTTCTGCCATCAATGGCTGATAACCAGTATACACTGCTTTAGCTTTATCTTCATCTCCTTTAAATCGAACCACTGAAAATTCGGTATCTGCTGCGCCTGGATGGATGGCAGTTACTTTTATCTGGTATTGCAATAAGTCGATTCTTTGTGCTTTACTGATCGCATCCACTGCATGCTTAGATGCACAATACACATTGCCATCCTTGTAGACTTCTTTGCCCGCAGTACTGCCAATATTGATGATATGTCCTTTCTCTTTGATGAGCTTTGGTAGGACAGCCTTTGAGGCGTACAAGAGTCCTTTTACATTGGTATCAATCATAGTTTCCCAATCTTCTAAATTCGCATTTTCAAAAGAGTCTCTTCCTAATGCAAGGCCAGCATTGTTAACTAAAATTTTGATTGCCTGCCATTCGGTTGGCAAGTTTTGCAAGTTGGCGAAGACCGCTTTTTTATCTTGTATATCAAAGGTTAAGCAAAGTGTTTTGATGCCATAGCTCGCTTCAAGTGCTTTTGACAATTCGTCTAATTTTTCTTTTCTACGTGCAGTTAGAATTAAATTCCATCCACCTGCTGCAAATTTTGTAGCAATTGCTTTTCCGAATCCCGAACTTGCTCCAGTAACTAAAATAATTTTTGACATAGTCTATTTTTTATGGCTTAGTTGTTTTGGCTAAGCTGTTTCTATAAATTGTTGGATGAATTGATTCACTAGTTCGGGTGCTTCGAGCATACCCATATGTCCCACTTCTTTTAGCACCAAACTATTTGTTGAAGGTAGTAATTTAATTTGTTCCAAGCTATCTTGTATTGGCACAGCAAGGTCGTCCTCTCCTGCAATCATCCAAACAGGTAGATGGTTTTGTTGCAATAAATGTGTCAATGTTTTTCGGTTACGCATAGCAAATACAAATTGGATCATCGCTTCTTTGCTGATATCTGATCCGCTTTCTATTAATGCTTGTATATCGGCAGGATTCTTTTTTTTAAATGCGTTACCGAATAAATTAGGCGTAGCAGTTTCAAGGTATTTAGAAACGCCCCATTCTTCTATGAACTCAGCCACCTTCATTCTGCTTGCTTTTTTTGCTTCGTTATCTTCGTAGGTAGTAGAGTGGAGTAATAACAATCCTCGTACATGGTTTACATAATATTCTGCGAAGGATAAGCCAATATAGCCGCCCATGCTATGTCCTACGATATAATATTGTTCAATATGTAGATGATGCATTAATTCATGAAACAGTTCAACATACAATTGAATGCTTGGTGCTTGACTATGGTGTAATGCCAAAGGTTTGCATTGGACTCCTGGCATATTGGGTGCTATGATTCTATAATGAGGTGCTAGGAATTCAATTTGTTGTTTCCAGATGCAGTGATCTTCTCCAAATCCATGAAGGAGCAAAATGGTTTTGTGGCCAGTGCCTACATCAAAATAAGAGAGCTGGTCTACTCCGTAGTCGTATAAATGTGTGGTAAGCTTAATGGTATTTTGCATCTGTACCTTTTTTGATTAAACGATAGTTCAAGACTAAGGCAAGTAGCATTAATATATATACTGAACTTGAAAATGACTGCGGAAGCCAATAGCTAGTTACAATCAATCCGATTGTTGCAGCAAAAAAGATACGACCAAGATACCCTGCCCAAACAGGTTGTACAAAATAACAAATCAATGCCAACCAATAAAATGGATGGATCCAGAAAATATTAAAATTCTCATGACATGCTGTGTGTAGTGAAAACAAGCTCATATACATTACAAGCAATCCGCCCAATCCAAAAACAAATAATAAAACGATGTCTAATACTTTTGCAGCCAATACGGACCATCTTGCATTCCATTTACCTACAAATAAATAGACGAGGATGAGCCCTAAGATAAAATAGATTGGATGGGTAGGTGTAGATGAAATTGCAGTGTTAAATGGATAGGACTGAACCGATGCAATGAGCGATGGTTGAGCAGCAATTTGATCATATAATAAATCTGGTAAAAAACCTGCTTGGAAAGGACTTGGAGCTTCGTCTGACACAGCACCTAATAACAAATCAATGCCAAAACCAATCCATGGAATGCCTTGTTGATAAGGTGCTTCTACAACATGGACCCTAAAGCTTTTAATATCAGATGCAGGAACTTGATTGCTAGTAAATTGATATAGTCCATCTTTTACCCTCGTGGTACAATTGTCTGTAATGAAATTGTATAAATAATAGCGATTGTTGCCTTCAAGGTTTTGTTGTAATGCATTTTGCCATTTCAATTTTTCCGCAGCTGTTAAGTTGAGTACTTGTTCTTTAATACTTCGGCCTTCGTATTGGTATTGTAATATGAAATTTTGGAAATAATCTACAGATAAAAAATAATTCAAGTTACCTTTTACAAATTGGGCTAAAAAATTAGGGGTATTAAAATCGAAGGTTCCAAAATTATACACCACATCGGTCTGCTTGGGTGAATCAATGATTCGTATTGCGCTATGCCCCCATGCGGTGTAAACATCTTCACCAGGTGCACAAGTTAAAATACTGATTTGCAATGCAGCTTTGGTACTATCCTGTGCGTCAAGTTTACTAGATGTAAACAATCCAAATAGTAACAATAGTGGAAGTAAACAAAGTTTACGCATTGTATCAATTTATAAGTGAAGCCTTATTTTCTGCTGTAGTTGGGCGATTCTTTTGTGATATCAATATCATGAGCATGGCTTTCTCTCATTCCAGCATTGGTGATTTGAACGAATGTGGCATTTTGTAAATCCTTCACCGTCTTAGCACCACAGTATCCCATACCTGCTTTTAATCCTCCAACAAATTGATAAATGATTTCACCTAAAGTGCCTTTATAAGCAACACGACCTTCAATGCCTTCTGGTACAAATTTCTTTGCGTCTGCACCTTCTTGGAAATAACGATCGCCACTTCCTTGAGACATCGCGCCAATGCTACCCATGCCACGGTATCCTTTGAATTTTCTGCCTTCGTATATAATGGTTTCACCTGGGCTTTCTTCGGTTCCTGCAAAAATACTTCCCATCATTACGCAATTGGCTCCAGCTGCTAAAGCCTTCACCATATCACCTGTGTAACGAATACCGCCGTCAGCAATGATTGGAATGTTCTTTCCTTTCAATGCTTTTGCTGCTTCCATAATGGCTGTTAATTGAGGAACACCAGCACCTGCCACAATTCTTGTAGTACAGATAGAACCTGGTCCTATACCCACTTTTACTGCATCTGCACCAGCAGCTGCCAAAGCTAAAGCCCCTTTGCCTGTGGCAATATTCCCTGCGATTACCGGCAAGTTTTTAAAATTCTTTTTGATCAATTTCAATGCTTCAATCACCCCTTTGCTATGTCCATGTGCACTGTCCAAAGAAACAATATCAACACCCACACTTTGTAATGCTGCTGCACGATCTAATACATCTTTGGTAATACCAAGAGCGGCCCCTACTAATAAACGACCAATGCTATCTTTAGCTGCATTTGGGAAGGCGCTTACTTGTAAAATATCTCTGTAAGTAATTAATCCAATTAATTTTCCTTGTTTATTGACAACAGGTAATTTTTCAATTTTATATTGACGTAAGATTTTTTCTGCTTTCTTTAAATCAGTGCCTTCTGGTGCAATGATTAAATTTTCCTTGGTCATGACTTCACTTACTTTTCTTTTACGATCAGTTTCAAAGCGTAAGTCACGGTTGGTCAGGATGCCAACTAATTTGTGGTTTTTATCAACGATAGGAATACCACCAATCTTATTGTCGCGCATTAAATTCAATGCGTCCCCAATAGTAGCAGTCACTTCTAAAGTGATGGGGTCAACAATCATACCGCTTTCGCTACGTTTTACTTTACGTACTTGCTCTGCTTGGCGTTCGATGGACATGTTTTTGTGTAAGATACCAATACCGCCTTCTCTTGCAAGTGCAATCGCCAATTGGGCTTCGGTCACTGTATCCATTGCAGCAGATAAAACGGGCACATGCAATTTGATATGCTTAGTTAATTGTGCGTGGATGTTTACTTCGGAAGGAAGGATTTCGGAATAAGCGGGCATTAATAATACATCATCAAATGTCAAGCCTTGTCCAAAAATGCGGGAGGTAGAATTTCTTGTTGCCATAGGCAAAGATAGGGCAAGCCCTTATTTAGGCAAAATCCTTTTTTAACGGATACTGTAGAATGCACCTCCATGAGGGAGGATAAGGCCATTTAATTCTAGGGTGAGCAAATGCGTAGAAAGCTGTCCTATGTTGAGATTGAAGGCATTAGCGAGTTGGTCTCGATGAATGGGCCCTTGTTGGGTAATTGTGGCTAAAATTTCTTGGCAAATAAGTTCTAGTGTAAAGGGGAGTGGTGGTTGGTTGACTTTAGCGCTTCCAGGAACTGCCCAGCCAAGGTTTTCTAATAGCTGAGTGGGGCTTTGGTATAATTGAGCGGTATTGGATTGGACCAATGCAAGGCAGCCTTTGCTTTTTTGATCCATAATCTTACCAGGTACCGCAAACACTTCTCTGTTATAACCTCTTGCTAGCCCTGCAGTAATCATACTTCCTCCATGTACTTGAGATTCAATCACAATGGTGGCATCGGTCATACCTGCAACGATACGATTGCGTTTTGGAAATTGAAAAGGAAGTGGCAGTGTAGAACTGGGATTTTCTGAGATGACTCCTCCTTGATCCATCATTTTACGAGCAAGCTGCTGGTGTTGAGTAGGATAAACCACATCTACTCCAGAAGCCATCACCCCCCAATTAGGAATTTTTAGTTGACAGGCTTTTTGATGTACGATGCCGTCAATCCCTAAAGCCAATCCGCTGACCACACCAAGATTTAAATAGTGAATACCTTCTAGCAATTCTTGAATGACTTTGTCTGCATAAAGCGTGTGATTGCGTGTGCCCACAATGCTAATGAGATGAGGCAGATTCCATTTTCTAGATCCTTTAGAAAATAGGAGTATTGGGGCGTCTTGGCATTGATACAATCTATTTGGATATTCGGCATCTTCCAAGCAGGTTGGCACTATGCCTTGTCGTACCATTGTTTCAAGTTCCTCAGCCGCAGCTTTCATTGGCCAGGCAGCCATTAAGATTTCTTTATGATTCAGTGCTGCTGTGTTGAATGCATTGGTGCCTTTTTGTCGCTCTAGAAAGATGGCCATCGCTGAGCCATATATTTTTATCAATGCTGTTTTTGAATACGTGCTAATGCCATGCATCAAAGAGAAAGCGATTGAATATAAAAGTGAATTGTTCATTGCATAAAAGTCGTAGCAATAACCATCTCCTTTTCAAGTATAAATACGTAATTGAATGTCTTGAAAAATACAGGCAATCTATTTTGAGCAGTTTTTTTACTGCAATGTGATGGTGAAACTCGTTCTTCTGTTTTTAGCTCTGCCAGCTGCTGTATTGTTATCTGCGATAGGCATTGTAGCCCCGAAACCCTTGCACTGTATACGATTGCGCGCAATGCCTTTTTGTTGTAAGTAATTGGCAATTGCGTTGGCTCTTTGTAATGAAAGCAAGTTATTTTGAGTGGCTATACCTGTATTGTCTGTATGTCCTTCTATAAGGATCTGCGCATTCAGTGTAGTTTTTAAATAGCCAGCTAAAGCGTCTAATTCAACATTTGAAATGGCTTGCAATGTCGCTGAGTTGGTTTCGAAATATACCTGATTGAATGTTTTAGTAAATACTTTTTCAATGGGTAAGAGTGCGAAATTAAATGTTTTTCCAGCCATGGCTTTTACGCTATCTATTGGAAGGATACTGCTTAGATAATCATGCCCTGGGCTATTGATTTTTAAACCCAAACTATCAAAATAAGGAAGTGCTAATAAAAATTGTCCCATGCTATCCACTTTCATTTCCATAATCGGATAACCAGATGCAGGGTCGACAATATTAAGATCGGCAGGAATTTTTTTATTTGTTTTTGCATCTACAATTTGCCCCTTGATATACCAAGTTTTATGTGCTCTTGTGTTTTCGGCAAGTGTAATTTTATAGATATCTAATTCGCCTCTACTGTCAGCTCTATCACTTGCGATATAAGCCGTTGATCCATTGCTGGCTACAGCAATACTTCCTTCGTTATCATAGGTATTGATAGGGTAGCCTAGATTGATTGGCGTAGTCCAGTTGCCATCAATTTTTTTTCTTGCCACATAAATATCCGATCCACCAAATCCTGGTCGGCCATTGCTAGAAAAATATAAGCTCTGATTGTCTGCGTGGATAAACGGTGTTTGATCATCGCCTTTAGTATTGATTGTTGGGCCAAGGTTGATGGCTTCTTCCCAATAGCCTTTTTCGTTTTTATAGGACACATAAATATCTATACCACCATAGCCATCCGGGCGATTGCTTGCAAAATAAATCGAGTTGCCGTCGGGTGCAATGCTTGGTGCACTATCCCAATAATCACTATTGATTCTTTGTCCTAGATTTTTTGGTTTTGACCAACCCCATGGGCTGCGTTGCACTTTATAAATATCATAACGTCCATAACCTTGTTCAGCGTAATCTGCAGCATAGTAAAGGGTTTGCAGATCGGCACTCAAACTCATACTGCCTTTTTTTGCGGCAAAGTTCAAGGTGTCGGATAATGGAATCGCTGCTGTAAATCCATTGGCCCCCATACTGCTGGTATAAAAATCTTCTCTACTTAAATTTTGTCTGCGCATGAATAAAAACAAACTGTCTTGAATACTTACGGTTGGGAAGTATTCAGAAGCAGGGGAGTTGATGCTGTCTCCCATATTGAAGATGCTAATTTCGGGCGCAATTGTTTGGGTGGTTGCAAATTGACAAACTGCAAATAATGCACTTGCTTTTTCTTTTAGATAAGTAGGCAAACTGTTGCTGCTGATATATGGTGTTAATAATGCACTTGCTGCATTATACTGGCCCAAACTTGCGAATGCGATACCTTGTTTGACTATAAATGGAATGGCAGCAGAGCTATCTATTTTTTGGATACGTTTAAAATAGTGAATGGCAGATTGAAAGTTTTTTTTGTCGTGGTAAACCTGAAACAAAGCAATAGCGGGTTCTAGATATAGCGTGTCTTTTGAAGCTGAAAGTGTAAAAAGTTGTATGGCTTTTTGGGTATCGTTGTTTTCTAGTGCTCGTATCCCTGCTTCATAGTTTTGAATAGATTGTTTACTTTGTCCCCTTAATGTATTGGCACAACATAAAATGCAACTTAAAATAAGTGCAAACCCTATTCGGTATCGTAATAGAAAATACATGTTACAATAAAGGTAGTATAACTACTTTAATGAATTAAGGTACTTGGATATACTTGTGCAACTGTGCACTTAATTCCCAGCTTGGATTTGCTTTAATGTATTCAATCACAAGTGGCGTCATGGCATCTGACTTTTCCCATTCTGGTTGTAAATATTTTTTACAATCAATCGCCAAATCGTTCACAAAAGAATTCGCCCAATCGAAATCGGATTTATTAAACACGACTACTTTTAATTCATCTGCAGCTTTCACAGATTCAGGTAAGGGTGCTTTGAATTTCTTAGGAGACAAACAGACCCAATCCCAGCTTCCACTCATTGGGCTTGAACCTGATGTTTCAATATGCGTTTGAAATCCTGCTGCTTTTAGTGCCGTTGTCAATGGATCCAACGCATGCAATAAGGGTTCACCTCCAGTGACAATTGCTATGCGACTTGGATGTGCTGCCGCTGCAGCCACTATTTCTTCAATCGATAAAACAGGATGCTTGCTCGCGTCCCAACTATCTTTTACATCACACCATACACAGCCTACATCACATCCTGCTAAGCGTATAAAAAAAGCAGCTTTGCCTTGATGATAACCTTCACCTTGTAAAGAATAAAACATTTCCATTACTGGATAAGACTGTGGTATGCTCAATGTGTTTTGTTTAATTGATTTATAAACCTTGGTAGGCCTTCATTGTGTTCTTTAATAATCCTGCAATTGTCATCAGACCAACACCGCCTGGAACAGGTGTGACAGCAGATGCTACTGTGATGGCAGATGCATAGTTCACATCGCCTTTGATTCTAAAACCTTTTGCTGCAGTTGGGTCGGTAACTCTAGTGATTCCCACATCTATAATTACTGCGCCTGGTTGAATCATGCTAGCATCCACAAAATCAGGAATACCAACGGCAACAACAATGATATCTGCTTTAGAACATAAATCAATCAGGTCCTCTTTTGGTGTATATCTATGGCAACAGGTTACTGTGCAATTTCCTTGAGGATGTTCTGCGCTTAATAAAATGCTCATCGGTCTTCCAACAATATTACTTCTTCCAATCACTACTGCACGCTTTCCTTTTGTATCGATCTTAAAATGTTCTAACATTAACATTACGCCATAAGGTGTGGCAGGAATAAATGTATTCAATCCTTGAACCAATCTACCAACGTTTGCTGGATGAAATCCATCTACATCTTTTTTAGGATCAATGGCTTCAATTACTTTTGCGTCATCAATATGTTTAGGCAAAGGCAACTGTACCAAAATGCCATCCACATTGGGGTCTTGATTCAATGTTTCAATTTGTGCCAATAAAGTGGCTTCACTCACTGTTTCCTCGAATCGGTATAAAGAAGATCCAAATCCAGTTTCTTCGCAATTTTTCACTTTGCTTGCTACATAAGTTTCACTAGCGCCATTCGTTCCTACTAAAATTGCAGCCAAATGGGGTGTTCTTTTACCTGCAGCCTTCAATGCTGTAGTTTGTTCTAATAAGCTTGCTTTAACTGCCGCCGAGGCGATTTTACCATCGAGTACTAACATGCCGCAAATTTAGTTCTTTTTAAGATTCGTTCCCTCGTATCTTTGGGCTCTTAAACTAGTTTATGGAACAAAACCCAAATCAGCCTTTAAACATTGAAATCAGTGAAGAGATTGCAGAAGGCACTTATGCCAACTTGGCTATTATTACGCATAGCAATGCAGAGTTTGTGATTGATTTTGTAAATGTAATGCCTGGTACTCCAAAGAGCAAAGTAAAGTCTCGTGTGATCTTAACGCCCATGCACGCTAAGCGATTCATGAAAGCCATGGTAGAAAATATTGAAAGATATGAAGCAGCACATGGCGCGATTGGCGATATGGAACAAATTGAGATTCCAATGAATTTTGGAGGTCCAACTGCACAGGCATAGTCAAAGGATTTTACCAGTCTGGGTGTTGTTCTGAATAACTATAATAGCCTTCGGTGCTGACGATTAAATGATCGATTAATTTAATATCAAAAAGTGCTGCTCCCTTTTTTATCTTCTGTGTCAGGGCGTCATCCATCCTGCTGGGTATTAATTGACCGCTTGGATGATTGTGGCAGATGATGAATCCGGTAGCGCCATGACTCATCACGAGTTTAAAAACAATCCTAGGATCCGCCACAGTGCCTGTTATCCCACCTTCGCTCAAGACCGCTTCGTGAATGATTTTATTCGCTTGATTCAATAAGAGCAACATAAAAACCTCGCGCTGTTCGTATTGTAATTTATTTTTTAAATGCAGTACCACATCCCGGCTATGATGGATGGTCGTGTGTTTATCGATTAAATCAATCCTTCTGGAACCTAGTTCTATGGCTGCTAAGATCCTGACTGCTTTGATTTTTCCAATCCCCTTGATTTTCAAATTCACAATATCTGCCACGGTATATTTTGCAAATTTTTTCAGGTTATTTCCAGTAGTTGCAAGCAAGCTTCTTGCTAATTCAATGGCATTTTGTTGGGCTGTACCATGTTGTATTAAAATAGCCAGTAATTCCACATCGCTTAAATGATCGGCGCCCTTAGTGCTAAATTTATGGATGGGTTGATCTTGTTCTGCCCAAAATCGGATGTTGCTTGCTTGCATAATCAATTTTGCTCAAATATATTTTTTAAACCCCCGCTAATTCCGAGTACAAATACCGGCATCTTGACCATTGGTGTGTATAACTTGGCTATTTGTTGAAAATTTGCAAAAGAATAGCCAAAAATTTGTGCACGATATCAATACCTTTGAAGCACATTTTACCCACCATGAACCCTTCAGTTAAAATTTTCGCGGGCACAGGCTCGCAGGCTCTTGCAGAAAAAATTGCACAACGTTTTGGCGCCCCCATTGGTAAAATCAATATTCAAAAATTTAGCGACGGTGAATTCCAGCCTATCTTTTTGGAAAGTATCAGAGGGGACTATGTTTTTTTAGTTCAAAGTACCTATGCACCCACCGATAATTTAATGGAATTATTGATGATGATAGATGCTGCTAAAAGAGCAAGTGCGTACAAGATTATTGCAGTCGTACCTTACTATGGTTTTGCTAGACAAGATCGTAAAGACAAACCACGTGTTGCTATTGGTGCCAAATTGATTGCTACTTTATTGGAAGCAGCAGGGGCAGACAGGGTTATCACGATGGATTTACACGCTGCGCAAATTCAAGGATTCTTTGATGTGCCAGTAGATCACTTAGATAGCTCGGCTATTTTCATTCCTTATATTGAGTCACTTAATTTAGAAAGCCTCGCATTTGCTGCACCAGACGTAGGAAGTACCAACCGCGTTCGCGAAGTGGCTAACTACTTTAATGCGGAGATGGTTATTTGTGATAAACATAGAAAACGCGCCAATGAGATTGCTAGTATGGTGGTGATTGGAGATGTAACCGGTAAGGATATCGTGATAGTGGATGATATCTGTGACACAGGGGGTACGCTAGTTAAGGCCGCTGGTTTATTAAAAGAGAAGGGTGCAAGAACAGTTCGTGCTTTAATCACGCATCCGGTACTAAGTGGTAAGGCATATGAAAACATTGAAAGCTCAGTATTAGAGGAGTTGGTGGTTTGTGATACCATCCCTTTGAAACATGAGTCTTCTAAAATCAAAGTATTAACGGTAGCAGACTTATTTGCAATCGCTATCCGCAATGCTTACGAGAATAAGAGTATTACCAGCCTATTTGTACATGCTCAATTGAAGGCAAGAAATCAGTAATATTCTGATTTTCAATAGATTATAAATAATTAGGAGCAACTTTGGTTGCTTCTTTTTATTTCATTACCTTTGCCGTCCATATTTAAAATATAAACCATGAAGACAATTACAATCGAAGGACACTTGAGGACCGAGTCTGGCAAAAA
>JACCDW010631959.1_pt1 | contig 24604 bp, 21 predicted proteins | sample 7449781 | NCBI WGS metagenome assembly JACCDW01 (sample SAMN15323449, study PRJNA562643) | freshwater metagenome | isolation source: river surface water | place: USA:Blue River Watershed | collected 2017-08-18
AAGCTTGACGACCCAAACCTACTAGCGGCAGCGGTTCTGGCTGGTCAGAACTAGACTTAGCCGCTTTAGAGGGAGAAGTTTTTTTACTAGGACATTGGAAAAATTACGATGAACTAGAAGAAAATTTATCAATGCCAGAGCTTATAAATACTTTAAAGGCTGTAAAGAAAAAAGATTATGAAGAGAAAAAATTCTTTGCATCCTTAAAGGGAGTAGATATAGGTGAGTACGAAGAAGATAAAAATGGAGGTTCTAGTTTCGAAGATATAGAGTTGAGAGCGGCAGGAATAAATGCTACTAGCAACGATGTAGTTTCACTACAAGGAAGATTCGCAGCTCAAGCTGGTTTTGGAATTGGTGAAGGACTAGGATATTCAAGGGAGTAGTTTGAATATAGATGGCTGACGAAACAATCAGTACCCGAATAGTCGCTAATGCCGACTTCTCATCCCTTATTGCCGATGTGCATAAGGTTACTGCCAGCCTATCTAAATTACAGGAGCAATTAGCTAACTCCAATAAAATGATGGCAAATCAAATTGCTGTCATGAATAGATCTTTTGCAGACACTTTAAGAAGCACTGGTCAGTTCTCTACACACTTTGTCAGTTTACAATCAGATGTAGAAAAATTTGGTAAAAATCTTGACGGTGGAAAGTTAAAGTTAAATCAATACTTTAATGCATTTAGAGAACACGCTAGAACATCTGGCGGTCTTATAAGAGATTTAGCAAAACAGCAAGTAGCTTTACAGAACTCGGTATTACAACCACTAGGCAGAAACGCACAAGGATTAATGCAATTCAATGTGCATGTTCCACGAGGTCTGGATGAAGTAAAGAATAAAGCAGCAATGGCAAGACAAGAGCTGCAAATTATGAATAAGGTAATTCAGGATGGTGCTGGACAACTTATTAACTGGGGTAAAAATACTCAGTGGGCTGGTCGTCAGTTAACAGTAGGTTTAACAGTACCTCTTGTAGCGTTTGGAGCACAAGCTGCTAAAGCATTTAGAGAAGCAGATCAAGAACTTGTTCGTTTAACTAAGGTTTATGGAGATGTTGCAGGAACATCCGCAGCAGAGCTTGGAAGAGTTAGAGATGAAGTATCTGCTACTGCAAAAGAAATTTCTTCAGCTATGGGTGTTTCATTTAAAGAAACAATTGGATTAGCAGCGGATATTGCAGCAACTGGTAAAACTGGTGATGAGCTTCTAGGGTCTATTAAGGAAACAACAAGACTCGCAGTACTTGGTGAAGTAGATCGTCAAGAAGCAATGAAAGCTACGCTGGCAATTCAATCAGCATTTAAACAAAATACAGATCAGCTGTCTGAATCAATTAACTTTCTTAACGCAGTTGAAAACCAAACCTCAACAACTCTTAATGACTTAGTAGAGGCTATTCCAAAAGCAGGACCAGTAATTCAAGGGTTAGGCGGAAGCGTACAAGACCTTGCACTATATCTAACTGCTATGCGTGAAGGCGGTATTAATGCATCAGAAGGTGCAAACGCTTTAAAGTCAGCACTAGCATCTTTAATTAACCCAACAGATGTTGCCGTTAAAAAGTTTGAGGGTTTAGGAATAGATCTTCTAGGAATTGTAAATAATAATGCTGGCAACTTGACTGGCACACTTATGGCATTGCAAGGAGCGCTAGATAATTTAGATCCATTGCAAAAGCAACAGGCAATTGAGCAGCTATTTGGTAAGTTCCAGTTTTCAAGACTAAATGCATTGTTTGAAAACTTAGGAAGAGAAGGAAGCCAAACACTTAAGGTATTAGACCTTATGAAGACTTCTACTTCAGACTTAGCTTCAGTGGCTGATCGAGAATTAGCAGCCGTAACAGAGTCTGCTTCTGGTAAATATCGTAGAGCAATAGAAAGCCTAAGAGCTTCATTAGCAGAAGTTGGAGAACAATTCTTAACAATCAATACTGTACTTATTAATGTAATTGATAAGGTAGTCCAGTTTGCAAATAATTTGCCAGGACCAGTAAAGCAGATACTTGCTTTGGCTGGCGGAGTCACAGCAATTATTGGTCCAGTAATTATGTTAACTGGTGTACTCGCTAACTTCTTTGGATATTTATTAAAGGGAGCTTTCCATATGAAGGCATTCCTTAAGGGTGGAGAAGGCTGGAAATACCTTACACCAGAAATGTTGGCTGCAGAAAAAGCTGGTAAATTAGTTGAGCAATCATTCTATGATGATGCTAAAGCTGCTGCAGTATTACAACAAGCATTAAGAAATTTATTAGATGAATTTGCAATCCTAGAACAAAAGGCAAAGTCTGGGGCAATTGCTGTAAACCCAGCTGTAACAACTATGGCTGGAAACCTTGTAATGAACGCAAGCGGACAAAGAGTTGTTAATCCGCAGCACCCATTAGTTGGCCCAATGGGAAGTAGAGCAAGCTCTCATATGGTTCCAAGATCTGGGATGACAGAAGAGCAAAGATTAGCCCAAACAATGTTTGGAATGGTTCCAGGATCTGGACCAGTTAATCAAAAAATTGGACAGAACCCACAGATTTATATGAATGAAGTTCTTCCAAATGTTCCTGGATTGACAACAGTTGGCGGTGTATCAACTGGTGTAGTTGCTGGAGAGGCTGCAAGATGGCATGCAATGATGGCCACACTCGCAATGCAATCAAAAGCGGAAATAGAAGCACTTAAGAAACAAATTGTTGCAACTGGTGTTGTAAGCAAAGACTTTATGATGCAGTTTGACGACATATTGCCAATTGTATCTAAGCTAACAGATAATGCTGCAAGAGAGTCTGCAGTAATTGTTGCAGAATTACGTGCAGGTAAGATGACTGTAGATGCAGCAAAGGCTAAGATAATTGCTCTTAACTTAGAGACAGAAAGAATGATTGCTGCGGCAGTTGGAGCACAGGCTACTGCAATGGGCAGAACAATTAACCCAACAATGGTTCCTACATTAAATCAGCCAGTGGTAGATGCTACTGGTAAGTCTAATATGAGAGAGCTATTTAAAAAGGGAAAGACAAGAGACTTCATAAATAAGATTGCTGGTGTACTTGGTGTTAGAACATCAGGCGCTGGATACAATATTGAAACAACAATTCCTAAAAAATTTAATAGAGGAAATATAGTTCCAGGTTCTGGAAATACAGACACAGTACCAGCAATGCTTACACCAGGAGAATTTGTTGTTAATAAGCAGGCAACACAACAAAATAGACCACTACTTGAGGCTATTAATAATAGTACGCTAGGCGGTCAAGCTACTCCTGGAAGAGCAAACTACGGATTACTTAACCCAGCTATGATGGCAAATGTTTCTAAGTTATATACAAGAACTGGAAACTTTGCACGTAGATGGTTCTGGGATACCAGCACTGGATCAAGTCTTTCTGGACAAAGAGATTCGTTGGTTAGATCTATAAGAAGAAGACCTATATTAAATAGAAATGGTGTTCCGTATACAGAAGAACAAATTAGAAAGGCTCCAAAAGAAGAGATACAGGCTTTATGGGCTAATTATGACAGAGGACACGTAGCTCCACACATGGCAATAAGTGGAACAGATAACTACTTTGCACCAGGACTACTAATGCCTATGTTTAGAGGATCTAATAGATCTATGATTTCTGGTGGAGACCCAGTAACAATTGCAAAAGGTTTAGAAAATCAATCAATACACCCAACAGTCTTTTTAGATGAAGCAGCAGAAGCATTTGGATATGCTGCTGGATCAAGAACAGACGAGGCATATGAAGCACTTGTAAAAGCATTATATGATAGGGGAGATAAAAAATTTGATCCTTCATCTGGAGACTCTTTTGAAAAATTTGCATTCGATACTATTGCCCCATTCTTAAGAGATATTAAAAATGGTAGTGGTTCAAATTTATTAGATGATCTTTCAAGAATTGGAACTCTTAGAGGAACTCAGTCAAATAGATCTGCTGGTGGAAGGTCTGGAACTGGTTCGATTGCACCATTTGCTGTAGCAGATGATTACTTCACATTGAATATGAACCGTGGCGGAATGGTCCCGTCTCAAAATGGACAAAAGTATAATATGGGCGGAATGGTTCAAGGATACAATCGTGGTGGATTTATAAAGGGAATGCTTGGAAGCGCCGCAATTATGGGTGGCGGACAAATGTTGGGCAATGCAGTAGGTGGCGGACTAGGGTCTGCAATATCTATGGGATCGTCCATAATCGGCTCTATGGTGGGCTTTGGAGGCCTTGGCGGAGGCGGAGGAGAGGACGGAAAGAGTCCAGGATTCTTTGGAAGACAAATGGCAAAGGTTCCAGCACAACTAAAGACACCTATCGGACCATTAAATAATTTAGCCATGGCTTCTTCTAGAGTTGCAGGTAATCTATCTGGAATCGCTAGAGTATTTGGACCAGTTATAAAAGGATTTGCAACACTATTAAGATTTACTAGCCCTCTTGGAATAGCAATTACTGGACTTACTGCTGGCATTGGTCTATTTGTAAAGATGCAAAGAGAAAAGGCAAAGGCATTAGAGACTGGCAGATTAGCTTTTGGATTAGATGCAGCAGCGGCAGAAAAGGCTGGATTCAAATATACAGATTATAACTCTAAAATAAAAGCGGCTATTGAAGATGCAAAGGCATTAAAAGAAAGAAACATGATGGTTTACGAGAGCATGACAAAAGCTAACGTACCATTAAATATGACAATTGAGCAATATAAAAAGCTTAAAGAGCAAGTAAAATCAACAATGGGAAGCTATATAGAATTATTTAGCCAAACAGAAAGACAAGATGTTGGTAAGGTTGCAATTCAATTAAAGGCACAATTTATGGCAGCTGGAGATTCTGCAGAGGTTGCTACAGCTAAAATCTTTACAATGATTAAGCAATCTGAAAATGCTAATATGGCTGCACAAGCAATTAGCAGTAATGCATTCCAAAGTATTCAAAACATGGAGCAGGCTGCAGCTCAGACAGTAAAAACATTTGAAGCTGCAATGAAAACAGGAGATGCTGAGTCTCAAGCAAGGGCCTTACATAGTACATTTATGGCTATGGACGCTACCCTAGAAGAAACTATTTTAAAGCAGAAAGAGCTAGGTGCTGCAGGTGAGGCTAGCGCTGAAGATGTTGGAAATGCAATAGAGCAAAAGCTAGACAAAATAAATGAATCTTTTGGAAAGCAAGCAAATCTATCTAAAGACGTTATTAATGAGATAGGAAAAACAGATCCTCTATTAGCTGAAATGTTGAATAACACAGATACTTTGTCTAGCGCATGGGCCAAGTATAGATTAATTATTCAGGGAGTAACTCTTGATTTTGAAAGCATGTCTGGAGAGGCAGCAACAGCTGCATTATCTTTAAATGAAATAGTAAAAGCTCAGGTCCAGTTGAATCCTGCAATTGCTGCTGCAAATGAGAGTTATAGGGGAATGACAGCTAGAATCAAAGAGCTAGAAAAAGCTCAAAGAGGACAATCTGTAAAAGCTCAATATAACGCTAAGGAAGAATCCGAAAGATTACAGAAACAAATTGCAGATATTAAGAAGGCTGCTCAAGAAAAAATTGAGGGTATTCGTAAAGCAACAGAAGCGGAAAATACTCAGCTAGAAATTCAGAAGGCTCAGCTAAGAGCTCAACAGGCTTTGATCCAAGGCAACATGTCTGCATATGCTGAAGAGCAGATGAGCATTGAGCAGTTAATGAATGAGGCTAATCGTAAGGATGCAGAAGAAGCAATCATTGCTAAAGCAGAGCTTGATATCAAGCCTCTTCAAGATGCCCTTGATGCAATATCAAAGAAGAATGAAGATGCGGCAAAGAAGGCAGCCCTTGCTGGAGAAAGCTTATCTTCTCTAAAATCAAAGGCAGACGATTATAATAACAAGCTTCAAGAGTATACTCAGAATTTAAATACTACAATGTTTAAGTATTTAACAGATATTAATTTTAAGAATACTAAAGAATATCAAGCAGCACTTACTGGACTAGATGAATTGGGCAAAAAGCTAGGCATTAAGACTCCAGCAAAGGATGTTGTGTCAGAACTTACTAATGCTTTGAAGAATGGAATTAATGCTCAAGATGTTACAATTTATACTGATAAAATTAATGAAGGTAAGTTAAGAGATTATAAGGGTAACGATGCCGCAATGTCAGCTGCACTGGTTAAGGGCGGAGCAAGCGGAGATATTAAAAAGGCTTATTCTGGTGGGATACTAACAAATGATGCAAAGAAAGCAATTATGGAAGCAGAAGGCTTAGAGCCTGGAGATCAGTTTATTGATACTTATGGAAGAAAGTATAAGGTAGAAAAGGGAAGATTTGGTTTTGGCAAACAGGCCATTGCTCAAAAATTTGAGGGCATAATTCCTGCAGAAATGTCAGCTCGTAAAGCACTAGGAGGAAGAATTGTTCCAGGAATTCCTTATACATTAAATGATGGCGGTAAGGTAGAGGGAATTAAATTTGATACTCCTGGAACGGTTTATCCAAATATTAATACAATGCCTAGATTTGATATTCCTAGCGGAACAAAGTATAATGGAATCAATACTCCTGGAATGTCTAATACTAATAATATATACAATATTGATATTGACCTAAATGGAACTACTGTAACTGCAGATGATGTTCTAAATAGATTTAAGAGAGAGCTTGCATTGATTAATGCTAAAGAAGGAATAAGTAGAAGGGTTGGTGCCTAATTATGCCTATGTATTTGCCTAGAGGTTCAGTATTAAGCATAGAGGCAAAAGATCTACTTGCTACCCCTGAAGGAACTACAAAAATTTGGAATAAGGTTACAGAGCATAATAGATCTGACATTAGCCTATCAATAGAAAGAATTGAAAAGGTTGTTAGAACATCTAACGGCACTTTAAGAAAAAATCATATTGCTGACAAGCGCAGATTCTCTATGTCTTGGACAATGCTTCCATCTTACAGAACATTAACAGTTGATGGTGGCTGGGGTGCAGAAGACCTAAGATCATTTTATTTAAGCGACGATGGCAAAAAAGAATTTAATATTAGAATTAATTTAGCAAAGGGTGGAACAGATACTTCTTCAACTGGTATTGCATACGCCCCAAACATGGCAACAACTTCATCAGAGTTATACACAGTAGTATTTGGAGGCTGTAATTTTTCAGTTGTAAAACGTGGCCTACAACCACACTGGAATGTTTCTATTGAACTGGAAGAGGTATAATGATTTCGTCTCCAACGGTTAAAACATTAATAGAGCAAAATACTACAATCCAAACAAATGTAGGATGCACTATTGAATACAATATGAATTCAATGGTTGATAATATTTCTGTTGTTGGGTCAGAGTATGTTAGAGCAGATGGTGCTAAACCTTATCAAAAATTATTTCCTGCTTCTTCAGTAGTTAAACCATTTAGGCCTTTAGGCGCTGGGGTCAAATACGGTATTTTTGGCGATGTATCTTTAAACACATGGAAAGATCCAAAGAAAGTAGAGTATCCTTTAAACTTTAGAACATACTATCCTGGAATTGATACCTACTATAAGTATTGGGTTTCTCAAAAAGGCACTGGGGCAAATATAACAATAACATACCCGCAAGCTGTTTTAACCAATAAGATCGTTATTAGATTTGAAATATCACATTCTATTCCAGGTACATGGACAGTATCTAAAGAAGGAGACGCAGTACTTGCAACTGGAAATAGCTCTGTCATTAAGCCATTTACAACTAATGGATCTAAAAATTTTGATGCTGGAACACTAACCCTTTATTACAACGGAACCTCATGGGTTACTTCAGAGCCTGCTACATTGTCAGCACCAGTATCTATAACATCTTTAAAGCTAGTAACGTCTGGCGTTACTAATGCTCATGTTGGTGTTATTGAAGTTTCTCCTAGATGGGTTGCTGATTTAACAGATCATATCGTAGGGCTTTCTATATCTCAAGAATCATCTACTAGCCCAGACGATATTTTGCCAGTAGGTAAAGTTTCTGCTAACTCAGTTGCTATGGACTTAGTCTCATATGAGTCATCTAGAAAAATTATTACATATGAAAAGGGAACAGCATTTAGTTCATCTAACCTATATATGTATAAATCAGTAGAGTTAAAACCGTATATAAAAGTATATTATTCAGGTGCACCTTATACAGATTCAAAAGGTCAATATGAAAAGATAAAACAAGGTACGTTCTATGTTGATAACTGGACAACCTCAGAGTTTGGAGAAATTTCTTTAGATGCTTTAGACGGAGCAAAATTTTTGCAAGACATATCTTGTCCTGGCATGGTTTCTAAGGACTCTACGGTAGTAGGTATTATTAGAAGAATGTTAGACAATATTGGTTTTACAAATTATAATATGAATTATAAAACAGATATTTCTGGAAAGATAACTGATACATCTATACTTAGCCCCTTTTATTGGTGGACAGATGATGAAGAAAGCGTATGGAATGCTATTCAAGAACTTTGCAGAGATTCACAAATGGTTGCAACGTTTGATGAAAATAATATTTTACAATTCTATACAAGAGACTATTTGTTTTCTCAAACAACTGCTCACTGGAATTTTAAATACGCTAAAGATGGAAACGTATTACCAAATATTCTTTCTTTACAAAAAAGAGATCTTCCCGCAGTTAATCAAGTAAAGGTATTATGGAGCCCAGTAACAGCAAGCCAACTTATTGGAGACGGTCAACCTTTATGGAAGTCTGGAACAGCTTATCTAGGAGCTTATTCATTATCAACAGATATACCTGCTAGTACAAGCGGTGGCGGCGTAGGAACAGAGATATCTTTGGTTCCTATAACAGTTAATCAAGACATTAAACAGATTATATATAATTATTCTGGCTATCTTGTTATTGACTCTGAAATTATTGAATATGATGCAATTGAATATCAGTATATTAATCAACAGCTATCTAGAACAAATATATGGGTTACTCAAACATCTGACTTGCAAAAAATAGCTAATGATATCACCACTACTTTGCCAGCTAACAAAGCAATTGGACAAACTGGAAAGGTTAGAGTAAAGTCAAGAGGAGCTTTTGGAACTAGTGCAGTTGCTCATGCAAAAAGTGGGTCAGTGACTGGATGGAGTGGATTTGATAATACATTTAGATCTAGTTCTGAAAATGTAAATGGTTCAAGTACCCCTTCAAATATTTCTCAAGTTACTGCAACAGTGCCAGATATCAATACGACTCCACCAGAGTCAGAAGAAACAAACACTTCTCCAACTAAATTAGTTCAAAAATCTTTATTTCAAATAACATCAAGTGGTTCTGCTGACAAACAAAATAAGTATTCTGTATGCGTAAAAGACATGAGTATATCAACATCTGGCGACTATTATAATTTTGGTACTGGTTTATTTTTTAAAGGTGCTAAAAATGATACAAAGGGAGCTGGCGGAATAGGTTTCTTTACAAGTCCAAATGGTTTAGATGGGTACTACATTAAGTTAGAGACAACCAGCAATTTACCAGAAAGTGGATCTGATAGACCTTTATCAATTTTTAAAGTAAAAAATGGAGTAATAACTTCCCTAAAAGATACACAAGAAGAAGGAACAAATAAGTCTTTAGCCTATTTAGCACAAGGAGTATCTTATAAGGTTGATGTACGTGTAAAGGTTCAAGGAACTGTTGTTGCAATAGATGTTTTTATTAATAACTTTAAAGTAACTGCAGTAGATTCTTCTAATATAGTTGAACCAACAAGTAGAGTTGCTTTATTCTCTAACGCTAATTCTACATTCTTTGATTATGTTTATGCTATTCCATTAAATGAAACTCAATATAAAGATGGAATTATTGGTAGCCAGTACTCTGGCAGATTTGGTTCTACTACTTTAGACTTTTTATATGGAGACAAGCTATCAAGCGGATTTGAAAATAGTGGGGTATCTGGAGGAGCAGTAGATGAATTTGGAACTGTTGCTAGAGAGCTTTTAAAAATAAATATTAAATATGATTCTAGACCAGCATTTCCAATCATTACCAGTCTAGGCCTTAATCAGTTTGTAGAACTTTTAGGGTATAGGCTAAATTCCTTTGGCGCCGAAGTATATGTATTAAATAATGCTGGTACGTTTATTCCGTTAGACGATTCTAGATTTGCTTCATTTAGTATAATTGGTAACACCTTGGTTCAATCTGGTCAGAATGAATATTTAGATAAGACAATAAATGAATTTACTGCTCCAGAGCAGGTCACTTTTGAGTCTGTATGGATTCAAAAAGAGTCTGATGCTAAAAGTCTTTCTGACTGGATTAAGGGTCAATGGTCAAAGAAGCAGTCCGTATGTGAACTAGAAGTATTTTCAAACCCCTTGATTTCTGTTGGAGATATTGTTACAATTAACTATCCAGCAAATGGTTTGGATGGGACACAAAAATTTATAGTATCAAGCATTAATAATTCATTTGATGGGGGGCTAAGTACCAAGATAACAACTAGATCTATTTATAGTTCATAAATGGTATAATAAAAAAATGGTATCCTCAGACTCAAATAAGAAAAAGCCTTCTGTAAGCAGCCAGCCCAATACGGCTGCCTTGGTTACGGTGGCTGGGTCAGAGCTTGACTTCTATACAAATTCAAATTATTTAGCCTATGAGCTACCTCAATATGCAGCAGCATTAAGTCGAGGAAGGCTTGCAAGCGATGAAATAGATGACAATCTATCAACAGGTGGGGAAGGCGACGAGGGTGGAGAGACTGGCGAAGGCAATGAGGGTAATGAAGGTGCTGAGGGAAACGAAGGTACAAATGATAGACTTAGAAAAAGACCTAGCCTATCAGACATTGAGGTTGTTTCAAACGAAGTAATATATGATGCAACAAATCGCCCAAGCGGAAAAATTGTTTTTAAAGTTAAAAATAGTAGTGGAGAAGAGTTAAAGACAATAGAAGTAAGAGTGGAGAAAAAATGATAACTAAATTTGGCAAAAGATTTATAACCAGCTACCTAGCTGGCAATGAGCCATTTGCGTCAAAGGAACTTGCTCTTGGTATTGGGTCTACTGCTCCAGACATAAAGGGTAATGATACAAGATTAGACTTTGAGTTCTATCGTTTGCCAGTAGAGTTATCAAGTTTTAATATTGTAGAAAATGGGGTAGACGAAGATGGCGATCCAATATTTAACTATTTCATCACATATAAATCAACAATTCCACAAGATGTATCTGGCGTGGTTTCTGAAATAGGACTATATCCTGGAGACAGATTATCTTTTAACAATTTTGATAGCAAATTTATTACTTCTTTTAGAAATGAATTTAATTGGTCTGACGGATTAAATAATCCTTCTTCTCAAGGCAACACACAAGATGCCAATGGAAACTACACATTTTTGTCAAAGGTTAGTGACAGTATGGTAAGAGTTAATGTTAGCTCTGGTCAGACAAAAGAATATATTAACTCTTTTATATCAGATGATTTTTCTGGCTACAGCATAAATGACACAATATCTATTGCTTATAAAAAAGCAGACAACAATGTATCTAAGATTAGAGTAAAATTTTATAGCTCTGATTTAGCTTATTATTATGTAGATTTTACACCAGAGTCTGGCACTGGAGACAAAATACAAACTCTTTCGTTAAATAATCTTTTTTCAAATTACACGGCATCGCCAAATTTACCAGACCCATCTTCTATTATAAAGATTGGTATAGAAACAACTGCAACTGGTGGAGATACAACAGTGTATTTTGATGCGCTAAGAATAAATGATGAGGACACATTTGACCCAGCATATGGTTTAATTAGTAGATCTGTTTTGTCAACACCATTAATTAAGAAACCTGGTAGACCAGTAGATATTGAATATAAGTTACAGCTGGAGTTTTAAATCGTGAGATACTACGGAGATGGCGGGGTAAATGATTACCCAGAAGACTTAAATAAAAATAACCAGGTAAAAACTGGTCAGGATTATTTTACCATTCCTGTAGTTGATCTAAATATTAATTCACCATATGCTTTTCAATTTAGATGGATATATCAAGACGGAGAAGCAAGCCCTTGGTCAGATGGATATGTAGCATTTACTGGAAGCGTAGCAACACCAAATAAGCCTAAGTTAACTGCTGCTAACATTTCCTATTTTCAGGGGATATTAAAAGTTACATGGGACGGAACAGATTATAATAATACTGCCTATGGAAAAGGTTTCTCTAGAGTCTTAGTATGGATAAGAGATAACTCAGAAGCTAGTCCTACATTTAGAATACTTGGAGAGCTTAGCAAGCCTGGTACATTTCAAATTGCAGTTCCTCCAAGATCACAAACTGTCAAGTTAACAGCAATTACTGTAAATGGAGAAATGTCTCCATACAGCGATGACTTTACAATAACACCAGTCCTTACAGCCCCACTTGCAGTAACAAGCGCAACAGCGGCTTGGTCTGGTACAGATTTTACGCTGTCATTTAATTCAGATCCATCTGCATCTGAGAATCAATATCTTAAAGAATATTTAGTTACATTAACAGCAAGCGATAATCAAGTTAAGGTATTTAGCTTACTGCCTAAAACTGGAACGTCTCAAAAATTTTCATTAAGCCTACAAGAAAATCAAGCCGCATTTGGTGCAGCGTCTCAATCATTTTCTGGTTCAATAACAACATTAGATATTTATGGCAATAAAGGAACTGCTGTTACATTTAGCAATACCGCTTATGTAAGTCAGCTGACTGTTCCAACTCTTACAGTATCTGCGCTTACCAATGGATACTCTGTAACATATCCAACACAGACTTCAAATACATTTCAATTTATATCAATTGAAGAAGTTGAATCTAGTGCTTCAGCTGATCCAGGAACTGGATACTCTGGTGTTGCAAGGGGTTCTAGCAATCCATTAGTAGTTCCTACTGTTAATACAAATAAGCGTTGGGTTAGAGCAAGACTATTTGACACATTAAACTCATCAACTTCTTACTCAACAGCAATTGCAGTAACTCCTTTAAGTCCAGTAACTGTTGATAATGAGGGACCAGCAAACGTAGTTTCAGTAACAACATCTGGAGGATTAGATTCTTCTGGCACAATTGGATTTAACGGATATGCAGACATATCTTGGCCATCAGTTACTGGAGGCGGTATTCGTGGATATAGAATTAGATATAGGCCAGTTACAACTCCTGAATCAAGCTATTCATATGCAGATTCTCCTGGCTCTGGCACCTCTTATAGACTCACAGGACTTGCTGCTGGATTAACTTATCAATTTGCTGTAGCAACATATGATGAATATAATAATACGTCCTCATCTTATGTTGCTGGAAACAATGTTTCAGTTGGCGGAACACCGTATATTGCAAGCACAGTGGATGTTACTGGATACTTTAAGGCAAAAGCAAACCCAACAGATGCAGATAGCACAGCATTTAAATTTGGGTATGGTGTAGATACTGGTAAACGAGGTCTTTCATTTAATTCAAATAATTACTGGTATATAGATTCAGATCAAACTGCTACATTAAAGGTTGGTGGCAGCACAACAAATTATATTGAGTGGAATGGCTCATCTTTTGTAATTGATGGAGATATGCGGGCCAAGAAGGGTTCATTTAGCGGTAACGTAAGTATTGCAAGTGGTGCTTCTATATACAGCGGAACACTTACTGGAAACACTGTAACTAATACAGGAGACACTGGCGGTTCTTTATCAGGAGCAGGATATATATTAAACAGCTCAGGACTTACATTTAATTCAGCTACAGTTAATGGAGTAACAACAATTGATGCAACTACTGGTAACCTTACAACCAAGAGTGCAAATATTGGCGGATGGTTAATTAATAGTTCAACTAATCCAGATCAAATATACAAGGTGTCTGGTACAAATACTATAAAGCTTGATTCAAGTTTAGCATCAGTTCAGGTAGACGGAACAGGATACACAGCAGGATTTGGTCTTCCAGACGCAAATAACATTGTGTTTTGGGCAGGAGCATCTAGATCGGCAGCTCCATTTAAAGTTTATAAAGATGGATCAGTTTTATTACCAGCAGCAGTATTTAGTGGTTATGCTACCACAGGTGCACTTGACGGAAAGATTTCAACTGGCGGTGCAGCAACAGATGTAAATAATAATGCTACAACAATATCTGGAAGTAAAATTAGAACTGGACTAATCCAGTCAAATACATGGAATGGTACTGTAACTAATGGTTCTGATTATTCTACATCTGGAATGACCATAAGTTTAAATGATTCTGGTTCAATAACTTCAAAGAATTTTAGAATAGATGAAAGTGGAAATGCGTTTTTTAAAGGTACACTGTCTTCTGGCATATCAATTGATGCACCAATAATTACTGGTGGATCTATAAATATAAATGGTGGAGTTTTTCAAGTAACTAGCACTGGAGCAATGACTGCAACAAGTGCAAATATTACTGGAACTCTTTCATCTTCAACATTTACATTAAGTGGAAATACTGGAACAAACTACTGGCTAACAAATGAATTTAAAGCAGGAAGTTCTGCAAACTATATTAAGGTTGGAACTTCTGGAGGAGTAACACTTTTTGCTGCACAAACTACTCAATACGGAGCAGATGATGGCGGAGGACTAACAAGCTTCAACATTGATCAAAAGATAGAAGTAAATGCTAACAGCATTGCTATCCAGGGAGTTCCTGGAGTTGGAAACGGGCTAACTAAATACGGAGACCTACTAGGACCACTTGCAGATGGAGTTGCAAGTACATCTATAACACAATATTATTCAGGTGGATATGCTATTAATGATGGAAGAGAGCCTTCATATAATTATGGAGCAGCGGCAAGATATAGAATGATTGTTGCAGACCCATACGATTATAATAAATTAAAGAGAGGGTTCGGAGTTTATTATGGCGTAAGATCAGGTGCACCAGGTTCTTCAACAGGTCTTGTTGGAGACGTTTGGATAAGTTGGTAAACAATGCCTAGAGGATTTTATGTTAAGGTAAGCCCTTCTCAAAGCTTTAGGGCAATAACTAATTTTTTTGTAAAAGTATCTCAATCAAGTTGGGTTTCTGTATCCGATGCTTGGGTAAAAGTTAGCCCAAGTTTATGGCAACCCTTTTATTCAGCAGGCACAGAACCAGCAAGCCCAATTGAGCTTTTAACTACATTTAATTCTTCTGATGAAATAAGACTTCAGGGTGTAAACTATAGATGGTCTCCATCACCAACTACATTACAGTATAGATTTAGAGTTGTAAATAAAGAAGCCCCTTCTAGCTTTTACGACCTAACCTCTCTTACAACTACAACAAATCCTTCTGCTGGAACATCTATTACACTTCCTTCTTCTAGCACCTATAATACTATTACAAAAAGTAGTGGAAATTATTTTCAAGGAGCAACAAATGTTTTTCAATTCCTTGTCAGAGCAACTACTGCATCTGGTAATGTTGTAGAAAAAAAAGCAGAGTATGAATTTAGAATTCCAGCCGCCCCAACTTTGGCTATTCAAACTTTAACATCTTCTTCTGTTAGATTAACAATAACTGCTGCGTCACAGGCAGATTTTAATGCAACATATAGATATATTGTATATAGATATGATTCAACATCAGGATTTGTTTATGGAGTATCTGGTGTAAATAACGGATTGGGTGGCGGTGGAGCCAGTACATATACTGTTACAAGAGACATAACTGGATTAAATCCAGGTAGACAATATACTTTTTATGTTATGCCTATTACTGGATCTACAGGAATTGATACAACAACTCATTCTGGATACCCAGGAGTAACTGCAAATATTCAAAATACTCCAACATCTGCAGACCCAGGTCCATTTACAACTATATCTTTTACAAAAGGCTTTCCAAATTCAAGTGCTCAAGGAGTGGTAAGAGCTACCCAGCTTGAGTGGAATGCTTCAGAAAATGCAACTAGATACGAAATTCAGTATCAAGCAAAAGCTTTATCTACAGATGCATGGACAACTGTTCAAACATTTACTGCATCCCCATACGATACTGATACATCTCAAAGTATGCAGTGGGGAAGTCCAAGACCATCTGGTGGATTTGATTATTATAGTTTTATGAGAGCTAGCATTAGAGCAAGTAATGAAGATTCATCTGTTATTACCTATTCAGATGGAGGAACAGCAGCAGCTCCAGTTTATATAGAAGCAGCAGGAAGCGCACCAGGCACACCAACCTTTGGAACAATAACAAAAACATCTTCTACAGCATCAATACCAGTATCAATTTCAACAAATACTGGAAGCAATTTTTTATATACTACTTTAGAGTATATGACAAGAAAAAGTACTGCTTCGTATGGGTCTACATGGTCAACAGCTACAATATCTAATAATGCAGCAACAATTTCATTAACTGGATTAGATGCAAGCAGTACATACTATATTAAGGTTAGAGTAAGAAACTATGATGATTTGTATGCAGAAAATGAAACATTTTTTGAAACAACAGCTGGACTTACATCTCCAACAATATCTAGCGTATCATTTAATACATCAAATAATACATGGACAGTAAATTATAGTGGCGGGTCTGGCCCATGGTATCAAATTTGGTATCAGACAACAGCACAAACATCTGTGCCGTCCTTATCTGGTTCAAAAACAAGTTCTGCAGATGCTTCTTCTCAATCTACTACCTCAACAAGTAGAGTCCTTGTCCCATCTTCTGGAAACGCATATTTTTGGTGGGTTAGATCTGCAACATCTCAAAATGCTACTGGGGAAGGAAATGTAAGTGACTGGAGCGGTCCAGTTACTATGGAGCCAATTAATACTTCTACTCCAACTCTTACTGGAACTGCAAAGGTAGGTCAAACTCTCACATTTGGCGTAGGTTCATGGATAAATGCTACTTACTATAGTCTTAAACTGTATAGGGGAACTGCAAATGTTGCAACCTTTGAAACCTTAGCTAAGGATGCTGGAAATACAACAAGCAGCACATATCCTATACCATCTTCTGATTTTACAGATCCGAATAATAGAAAATACTATAGATCATTTGCAGATGGATTTAATGGAGCATATACATCTGAAAGTTTAATTGGCGGTACAGAAATCGGCCCGCTTGTAAATTTAACTTTATACACAATTACGTTTGACAGTAAGGGTGGAACAGCAGTATCATCATTATCACAAAGTACAGAGGGCGGATCAATAGCAAAACCTACGGATCCAACAAGAACTAACTTCACATTTGGTGGATGGTCTACAACTGATGGTGGCACTTCAGCTGTAAGCTGGCCAAGAACTCCGTCTTCTAATGAAACTTTATATGCAATTTGGACAGCTGTTTCAACAGGGCCAACCGCTCCAACCTCTCTTAGTGTTACAGCAGGAGCGGTATCATCATTTCTTTCAACTTCTCTTACTAGAAACAGCGCTACAAATAAAACACAGTCATGGTCAACATCAACTTCTCAGGCCGTCACAGTTTCTTGGACAAAGGGAACTGGTACTGGAACTATAACCTCTGAAGTAAAATGGAATCAAACTGGAGTAACTCCAGGTAGCTCAGATTCTGGAACATGGACTGGAATTTCTGGATCTTCTCAGGCAGATAGTAATGGTGGAGGAACTACAAATTATTATTGGGTAAGAACAGTAGATGGAAATAGTGCAAAGAGTGCCTGGGTTTATGCAGGTTCTTATACTGCTGCATCTCCTTCTATGACTGGATTCTCAATTAGAATTTATCGTGGAAGTGGAACATCTTACTCAAGTCCAACTTCACCACCTTCTTCAACAAGTACAAGCGGATCATATACATGGTCTGGATTGACAAACAGAGACGCATCACCAGATTTTGGCCACTATGCATGGGCAAGTGGTACTCTAAATGGAAGTTCGAAGACTGCAACTTCGTCAACGGTATAAAATGAATATATATGAAAAAATAGATATAGTTTGTGAAAGAATAGAGGAGCTGCATGAAAGCTTAATTAATGCTCACGAATTATGTAATGAGCCAGGGATTAGTTACGAAGTTCAATATGCAAGATATTTAGAAATTGAAAGATTAAATAAGGTTATTGATGCTTTAAAGCAAGTAAAAGAAGGTCTATTTATTGAGGCAGGAATAAGTATTGACTAATTTAAAGGAAATGCTATAATATGAAAGGAGGAAAAAATGACAACAACTTTAACAAATGAAGAAAAGTTAGGGATCGCTGCACAGCACAAGAGAAATCTTGAGTATAGTCTATATAATTTACAGCTATCTCTCCTTGAAGAAAATGCGGTTACTTCTCCAAATACAGAAGTAATTTCATCACTCAATTCACAAATATCTGAATTGTCTAATAAAATAACAGCTATCAATACTGAAATAGCTACACTAACAGAATAAGGGTAACATGGCTGAAAAGGCAGAGTTGATTATTACAGCTCTACAGCAACGCATAGGAGAGCTTGTATCAAATTATGAAACTCAAATCGCATTGCTCAGGGCAGCAATTACCAATCTTATGGAAGAAAAGGAAGCAAAGAGTGCGGCTGTTCAAGAATACTCCGAGCATCTCGATAACCTCTCCAACTAATTTTCCTTCTGGTCTTGCTGTTAAAACAGATAAAGATACATATTGGATTAAAGATGGTAAGAGGTATAGACTTATTTCTGATAGGGCCGCCAAGTCTTGGTCGTTTACAACAGTAAATGCAACTGAGGCGGCTTTAACAGGATTTAAGGTGGCTGGTAAATTAGGGTTCAGAGACGGAGCCTTGATCAAGAATATAGCTGATGGTAAAATATATCTAGTATCACAGAATAAACTAAGACACATTGTAGACCCAGATTCGTTTACTAAATATGGATTAGATAGGTCTAAGATAATTGAAGTGTCTGAGGCGGAAGTTTCAGCACATGATTTAGGAGAAAATATATAATGAGCGACACTTTCAACGACGGTGATCCAATCGATGCTACACTTCTACAGAAATTAAAAACAGATGTAGCAAAGGCAACTGCACTAGCAGGAGCAAAGGTTAGTGCTGGCTCAAATATTAATATATCAGAGATTGAAAATAAAACTGCAGCAGAGATAACTGTTCCTAAATTTTTTGGAGGAAAGACTGCTGCAAAGTCTGTTGTAAACGGAAAACGTCAAACATTTGCAATTGATTATACAGCAGCTGGATTTTCTAAAAACCCTTCTGCTATAATATTGACCCCTATATCTGGTAGCGGTTTGGCTGATATTAAGGCACCATCTATTATTAGCAAGTCAGTTACACCAGGCAATGCTGAGGCACAAATTTGGGGCTCAGGAGATACAAAAACAATTACTTTGTATTTTATAGCAGTTCAAAACTAAGCTATTGACAGCCTAGTAATATATGCTACAATTTCTATAACATCAAGTCACGACCTCGTGACTTTTTTTACATAAGGATTTAAATGACAAACGATTTAAAGTGGATGCTATCGTCCGATCAGCAGTTCCCATATCAAGATGACAAGATGATTGCCCTATGGTTTAAGGTAATGAAATGGTTTAAGCCAGACGTAGTAGATTATCTTGGAGACACAGATGATCAAGCTTGCTATAGCAAGTATACAGAAGGACGATCTGCTGAATTTATGCAATTGCATAAAGATGACAGCCGTGACCTAATCGTTCCAATGATGCGTCATGAAGCAAAGGGCGCTAGAGATTTTTATACAAAGACCCGTGAGATGCTTCCAGATGCTCAATTGTTTTCTGCTTTAGGTAATCATGATATTCGTGTCTTTGACTATATTGATAAGAAGCTCCCAGACTATGCAAAAGATGTGACACCAGAATCACTATGGTCTTTAGATTCTCTAGGCTATGAATATATTTATTACAATGAGTTGCCAAAGCGTCGTTTTGGAGATATCCATGTGCATCATGGTATTTCAATTGCAGCAACAGGTTCAGTAAGAAAAGATATGGAAGATCTACAAGTATCTTTGATTCGTGGACACTCACATAGAATTGCATCACACCTAGTCACATACGAGCTAAGAAATAACGGCGAAGGTGAGACCTTGCGTGGCTATGAGATTGGACACATGTGTGATGAAAAGGGGCCAGGTATGAAGTATACTCAGCACCACGATTGGCAAAAGGGGTTTGCTATTGCCCACATTGTAAATGATTATCCACATATTCAAATGATTCATGTGGCTCCAGATTACTCATGCGTTGTAGATGGTAAGGTGTTTACTTTATGATGAAGTGTAAAAGATGTAACGGAAGAGTTTTTATTGATAGAGTATTCTCTCAAAAATTACATACGGAATTGTTTTGCATCCTGTGCGGAAAGCGTTGGATGATCAATAAAGAAACGAATGCATTTGGAAGATGGCTAGAAAAGATAGATCGAGAACACGCAAAAAATTCTTCTATTTCTTCCTAAACCAAAAGATACATAAGGTTCTTAAGGCTTCTAGGGCGAAAGACGAGATCATTGCTTGGTGTTATCCAGACAAAAAACGTGTAATGTATTCTTATTCTCAAGTTGAAAAAAACATGGAGAAGGCTTATAGCATAGTTGAAACTGGTAAAATATTAAATAGACACAGGGTAACTATCGAAGAATATATTTTGCAGGGTAAAATAAAAAAACCCCAAAAGGTATATCCTATTGGTAATCCAGAGAGCACATGGTCTAGATATATGTTGAGCGAATCGGACATTTTGGACATTCATCAATTTATATTAGATGCTGGACACATAAGAGATCTGCCGTCACGCTCAGAGCTACAGGCTCTTCTCAAACACAACTTAATATTGTATACTAAGACCGTAGACGGTTCGTTTGTACCTGTATGGAAGGCGGAGTAATGGAAACTAAAGTTAAGGTAGATTTGTCGTTCACACGTAATCTAGGAAACTATGAGAGTATCAAGATTGGTATTGGAGTAGAGGATTGGGTGCGTGATGGAGAAAATGCTGATACTGCCACAGAAAGAGTATATAAGTTTGTTGAAGATAAGCTTATTGAAAAAACTCGTGAAGTAGAAGAGGAATTAAAGCGTGGCAAATGAGAAAGAGCCATATGTTTTAATTGGCCTATACGAATCACTTTATAAAGAACGCTATGGCAAGAAGCCACGCATAAATAAGTTTCGTGAGAAGTGGGCTATGCAAGATGTAATTGATAGTGTAGGATTTGATCGTGCAAAAGAGCTGTTGATTTATTACTTTAAGACTAGTAAATCAGGTCATCCACTAAGCTTCTTTTTCTATAACTTTGATAAGATTGATTATCTTAAGGTAGAAATTGAAAAGGATATTTTAAACCGTCGTGCTCTCAGGGAGGCGACTAAGAAGATGGTAGAAGGCGGAGCAGAATGAATACAGAAGCAGAACTAATCTCTGCAGTATGCAAGAATAAGGATATAAGCACACTGCTTGCTGATAACGTTGACGAAATTTTTACTTCTCATAAAGACATATGGGAAAGCCTTAAGTCTTATTACTATAAATTTAAAGCAGTACCAGAGGTAGGAATCCTTGTAGAAAGATTCAAAGACTTTGAGCCAGTTACAACTAAAGGCGAAACTGGATACTATCTGGATAAACTTAAGAATGAATATCTTTCAAGCAAGTTAAAGAGTATTCTTATCCACTCAGGTTCAGCCCTTAAAGAAGATGCTGCATCAAGAGTTCTGGCAGATATGCAAAGCAAGCTAGCAAGTCTTAGCAAGTTTACAAACAATGTCCGTGATATTGATATTACAGATTTAGAGGCTGCAGAAAACCATTTCCTTTCAGTTAAGGAACGCTCTGCAGCAATGGGCGGAAGTCCAGGAATTCTGACAGGCTTTGAGGCAATTGATAAAGCCTATCCAACAGGTATGGCTCCAGGACATTTAATTGTTGCTATTGGTTGGCCAGGACGTGGTAAGACTTGGTTTACATCATATCTTGCATGCAAGGCATGGGAACAAGGATTCAAGCCTATGATCGTATCTCTTGAAATGTCTCCAGAAAATATGCGTGACCGTATTTACACAATGCTAGGTTCTGGTTTATTCCGTGCAAGTGATTTCTCTAAGGGAGACATTGATGTAGATACATTTAGATCATGGGGGCAAAAGAAGTTTACAGGAAAGAATTCCTTTATCCTTGTATCTAATGAAGGTGCAGGAGATGTGAGTCCAGCAACTATTCAAGGCAAGATTGACCAGCATAAACCAGACCTAGTCATTCTTGACTACCATCAGTTGTTTAATGATAACAAGCGTTCAAACTCTGAAGTAGAGCGTAACCGAAATATTTCTCGTGAGTTCAAATTGCTTGCCGTATCAAACAACATTCCAGTAATTGATATTACTGCTGCAACAGCAGATGATATTTCAGATCAAGACAACCCGCCGATGATGAGTCAGGTCGCTTGGTCAAAGGCAATTGAATACGATGCTGATATGGCTATGGCTATTCATCGTTACCCAGGAACAAATATGATTGAAGTTGTGAGTCGTAAGAACCGTCACGGTCATGAGTTTGACTTCTATCTAGACTGGGATATTAATCGTGGTGTCATTACTCCGATTTATGAAAACCTTCCAGAGCTAAATAGTGACTCATCGAAAAATTAAAAGATTTCAAATCGAGGTGGAGTTTGATGACAACTCACGCCTCATAAGCTTGAGGCCACAGTATGAAAACCTGCTTACGCAGGACATGCGTGGAAAAGGATATGTAAGGGTTCTTGACATAGACCCTGCATTTTCGGTAGAATTCACAGGCGAGACTTGGAAGTTCTTAATGAGCATCCATGGTGTATATGTGGGAAAGAAGAAAGCATGGCAATTAGAGGGTATAACACAAGGGAAGTTGATACCACGCAGTACACGCCAACGCATATCAAGTCAGTCCTAAAATCTATAGGACTAAGTATTGTTGGCGAAACTGGTAATGACTTTCTATGCTACTGCCCATTTCATTCTAATAGACACACATCTTCATTTAGCGTAAGCCGTGAAAAGGGCGCATTTATTTGCTTTAATCCTTCATGCGGAGAATCTGGAACACTGCAAGAATTAGTTAAACGTGTTATGAATAAGAATGAGTATGAGGCTATGCGCTTTATATCTTCTAAGGAAGCAGAATCCCTAGAAAACTTTGATGAATTGCTTGCAGAAGTTATGCAAGATAAACCAGTGTTTGAAGAGTTTTCTCAAGAGACATTAGATAGACTACATGCAGGAATGTCTAAAGAAGCTATCGACTATCTTGCTTCAAGAGGAATCAACCAAGAGTCTATTAATCATTTTGGATTAGGTTATTCTGCATCAATGAATATGGTTATTACTCCAGTACATAGCCCAGATGGAATGCCTATTGGATTAGTTGGCAGATCAATTGAGGGCAAGGCATTTAAAAATAGTACTAACTTACCTAAGAGTAAAACTTTATTTAATATACATCGTGCTAAGAAAATTGGTGACCATGTTATTGTAGTTGAGTCTAACTTTGATGCAATACGTGTTCATCAGGCTGGCTTCCCAAACGTTGTAGCAACCCTAGGCGGATTTCTTTCTATTGAACAACAGAATTTATTAAATAGACATTTTAATAAAATAACTGTAATGACAGACGCAGATTTGGCTGGCAGAGAGTTGGGTCAAAGCATAGTCAATAAATTAAAGTTCAAGGACCTCTTGTGGGCTTCTTATGAATATGGTAAGATATATCCACATGATGCAAAAGATGCTGGCGATATGACTGATGAGGAAATAAAGCTTTGTATTAAAAATGCTGTATCCGATATAGAATACAGATCCTGGAATTCATGATATAATGACAAATACAGATGGATATATACCATCAACTATAAAGGAGAATAAATGAGTATAGTAAAGGGTCTAAAAGACCTAAACAAAGCGCTAGACAAGCCTACCTACAGTGGTGGGGATGATAGTAAGGCCCGCTGGCTTAAGATTGAAGACGGCGAAAGCGTAAAGATTAGATTCCTCCAGGAACTAGATCCAGATTCACCAAATTATAATGACAAGCTTGGATGCGGTTTTATCGCATTAGAGCACACAAACCCAAAGGATTACCGTCGCAAGGCTCTAGATACAATGGAGTCTGAAGGTCGTGACTGGGCAAATGAACAGCATCGCAAGGATCCAAAGGCTGGCTGGAAGGCCAGAACACGCCTATACATCAATGTATTGGTAGATGACGGTAAAGAAGAGCCGTATGTTGCAATCCTATCTCAGGGAACCAGTGGCAAGACAATCACTCCTACCTTGATTGAATACGCTGGCGAAATGGGAAGCATCACTAATCTGATGTGGCGCATTAAGCGTAACGGAACCAAAACAGACACAAGCTATACAATCATTCCACTTGCAAAGGACGAAACACCATTCGACTTTTCAAGCCTCGAACTTTTTGATCTCGAAAAGACAGCAGTTCGTCACGTTCCATATGCAGAGCAAGAAGCTTTCTATATGGGAGAAAATGGTGGTAACGAAGAGTCTTCTGCTACATCAAGCAGCGTAGACTGGTAATATAAGTTAAAGGCGGAGAGTTAATGTCATTCACACACTTACATGTGCATTCATATTATTCATTGATGGATGGCCTTAACTCTCCTGCCGAACTTGTAAAGGC
>JACCDW010089158.1_pt1 | contig 24596 bp, 31 predicted proteins | sample 7449781 | NCBI WGS metagenome assembly JACCDW01 (sample SAMN15323449, study PRJNA562643) | freshwater metagenome | isolation source: river surface water | place: USA:Blue River Watershed | collected 2017-08-18
TAATGGATAGAGTATTGAATAGATATTTTTTAGAAGACGGGGGTAAACAATCTTTTAATAAATTTATTGTTCCTGAATTTGGATTTGGTAGTACATCTGATGTTGACGATGATTTTAAAGAATATATGACCCAGAATATAATTCCTATATTCCAATCTAAATTAAACAAAGGATATCTTAAGAAAGTTCCTATCACTGCTAATCAGACACTAACTCCAGTGATTGGAGATCTAGCGGATTATCAGAAATTGATCAATGGTTATTTTAATTCAGATGAGATTAGATACACTAAAGTTAACGATCTGAGATATGAATTTAGAATACCTAAAGATCCTTCTTTTAACTATTCTGTTTGTTTTTCTTTAGATATAGGAAAAATTTAATAGAGGGATGAATTTTTGATATATAATACAACTATAATAAGCGATGCCACAGATTAATATATTAAACATTCTACAGGGAGACAACCAATCCACTATAGTTGACAAATTAAATTATAATTTTGATCAGATACTTAGTGCTGGTGGTGGACCTCAAGGAGCACAGGGACTAATAGGACCAACGGGACCTATCGGACCTCAAGGACCACAAGGAGTTCAGGGAGCTCAAGGACCTTCGGGAACTAAATGGTTTGTTCAAGATGCACAACCAGCATCCGGGGGAATTACTGGATCAAATCCATGGACTTATCCAACTCTCGGAGACTATTGGTTAGATCCGGACTCAGCAAATCAGGATGTTTATGTATTTACTGCTACTGGATGGGTTAACACTGGATACGGATTAAATGCAGGAGACCTATTCCAAAAGATAACTCCTATAAATATAAATGGAGGTGCTACAGCACAAGCTATTTTAATTGCTGGTGCTACCGCTGATGACAAAAGCTTAGTACTATCGGATTCTTCTGTTTCTGGATATACACCAGGAGGTACCGCTATAGATAATCTAAATTTTGAGAATTCTAAACTAAAAATAGCAACTAAAGATGATCGAACTAAATTAATAAGTTTTGGTAGATCAACCTACGATGTCACCCCAGGAGGATCTGGTTCTTCTAGTAGTTCTTATAATCCATACTTTGCTTGGGATTTTTCTTTTAATCCATCAGGAGCTTCTGGAGCAGGTGCAGGATTTTACGGAATTAATTTTACTAACCCTAAGGGATCTATAGGTATAGTATCTAATGGTGCAACTGCAGAATCTGGTATAAATCTTTCAAGTACAAGCGAGATATCTGCAGCATCTACTAATGATAATATATTACTTAAGACCTCTTCGATTAATAAAGGTACTTTTGTAGATGCTAGTAGCAACGGAGGATTTTTTGAATTTTCTAATCAACCTTCAGGAACTCCTTCTAATTTATCAAATGCACCGATCTTTGCAAATTCTACTGGTTTAGGAGTAGGATTGGGTACTGGTCAGTTTAAACAATCTGGCGATGACTCAAGAAGATTGGCTGTTAATGGAAACTTAAGTCTCGGAAAAACAGCTTCAGCACACACAGGAAATCTTTTTGTTGGCGATCCATCTGCACCTAATAATAATAAAGGTGTATTATTTGTAGAAGGCCATTCGATGTTTGGATATAATAATCCAACTGGAGATAATTCGGGGGGTATACAAACTACTGGACCTGCAGAAAGAAGTGGTAGATATCCACAGCTTTTTGTTACTTCGCCTAACTTTGGACCTGGTATACAAATAAAAACGGGTGGATCCAATTATTCTCCGAGAACTGTTATAGGAGATGGTATATTTGATACCAGCGCTCCTACCAATATAACCTCAGCAGGTACTGGTCCAGATATATCACAAGAATTTTTTACTGGAACCGGATACAATTTTTCAGCTAACAAGGCATTGATAAGTTATCATCATAAGATAACGAATGTTACTAATACTGGAGTAACCGGTCCAGTTTTCTCTATTTCTACTTTTACTAATTCAGGAGTTTATAACCCTACAAATACTGCTAGAAGAACTTTAATACAAACCACGAATTCTAATAAGCTTTTAGAAATAATGGCTAATGGTACAGGTGGTGCAAACGGAATAAATATAGGATTTTCGAATCAGGCATTATTGAGTATATACGGTCCATCAGGATCAGCTACTGGGGGAGTTACTATTGGTGCATCTGCATCAAGTTTCCCTCCTTATTCAGGTGGAAGTTTAACACCGTTAGCTACTTTCTTGTCCGGTCGAGCAAATCACAGTTTGGTTGTAACAGGAACTCAAACTATAGGAACTATTAGTCCTATATCGTTATTTAATCCTACAGGGACTAATCAAGGTGCTCTTTTAGGAGGTGCAAGTCATTTAAAAATCTATAGACAATTATATACAACAACAGCACTTAAAGGAGCTATTGTATCTGGCGGAGGACCTAGTGTAAACAATTATCCTAATGGTTTAGAAATAACTTCACATATACCTTTTGCAGCAGGAACAGCTGCAGGGTCTCCAAATCAATCAGTAGCGATAGCAGTAGGAGGTAGTAGTCAGCTATACAATGCCGCAAGTGGTGACGATATCCCTCTTCCAGCTACAGGATTCTTTGTTAGTAACACCGGACAAAATATATCAGTTGGGCAATATATTGATTACACTGCTGCTATAGGAGTATCTGGAGCGGGATCTGATGCAGCTATAAGTGCAAAAGGATCTATTAATGGTATAGGAGATCTTTCTATAAGTGGAACAGGTACTTTCGGAGGAAATGTTAACGCATCAGGGGGAAATATTACTAACTCCTTAAATATAGGGGATAGTCTTTTCCAAGGAGGATCTCTAGCATTAAATGCAGGTACTATTATAAATGGTATGATAGTGGGAAGAGCGATTCTTCAAGTAAACGGATCTGGTTCAACTATAAAAGCAGGATCTGGATTCACAGTTACTATGATTGGATCAAATGCTGCATTAGCAGCTAGGGTTGATTTATCAGCTCCTTTCCCTGGAATAACACCAGGATCCAATCCCGATGGAGTGGTTGTTTTATGTCAGGCGATATCTGGAGCCTCCACATCATATTTTTATTGCTCCTCATGGACAGAGGATTCATTTACACTTAGAGGGATTGGATTTAGCTCAGGTAGTGTACAAGTTCATTTTACGGCTTATGCTGTTTCTTAAAAATAAAAATATAAAAATTGGATAAAAATTGGTTCATACAAAAATACTCTGATATACATTCTGATTTGAATAAATTGGAAACAGAAATAGATGAGCATTTAAAAAATAAAAAAGATCTCATAACAGAAGATAAAAAGTTGGAGGATCTAAAAAGAAGAACTATAGAAACTATAGATCTTCTAAATAAAACAAGAGAAGATGAAAGAAGAATCTTTAATTACTAAATTTTCAAAAAGAAAAGACATTTTACTTATAGCAGTGATAGCTATTCTTTGTTTATTGCTGTTTAGACAGTGTGATAGCAACTTATATCTTAAATCCCAGATTCAGATACAGAATATGAATTTAGATGCGTTAAAAGACACAGTACGCGTCCAAAAGAATAAAGCTGGTGAAGCAACATATGTCAGAAAAACACTTTTAGCTGATAAGAAAAGCTTGGAGAAATTGAATAAAGATTTAAAGGATGAGCTTGATAAACAAAAAGGTAAAGTCATAGTAATTGAAAGAGTTGTAACTGAAACTAAAGTAGACACACAATATGTTAATAATTATTTAAGCTCTTATGGTAATAATAAGTTTAGTTTAGATTGGAAATATGATTCAACATTCTCTGTCAATAATTACAGAAAGTTTTCAGGTAAGAGCTTCTTTATAGTTGATACTATAAATAATAAAGTGTTACCAGGTATTACTAGAATAGATCAGGATGAAATGGGATTCTCTTTTGTTACCGGACTTAGAGAAAAAGATAAGGCTCTAGAAATTTTTGTAACACCAAAATACCCAGGAATGACAGTTACCCAAATAGAAGGAGCTGTTATAGATCCTTATAAATCTGATGTTCTTAAGAAAATGTTTCCTAATAAGAAATTTTCGGTTGGGCCTTATGTAGGTGTAGGTATAGGAGCTGGTGTAGGTCTAAATGGAAGTCCTATATTTGGTCCAGTTTTCAACATAGGTGTAGGACTTCAATATTCTATCATTAAATTTTAAGGAATATATAGATCATGGCTTACACATCTACAGAAAGATTCATAAAATTTGGTAGTTATCTACTAATGGAGTATGACTATACTACTGCTCCAACACCTGAGCTTTATTACGTAAATACAGGTAATCCTGCAATAGGATTTGAGAAAATAGTCAACGGATACTTTAATAATTCTGTACAGATATTAAATAATCCATCAGCAGAATCCACAACAGGAAACGTAAGGGATCTGAGTGTTGTACAGATAGACAAGAATAGATTTGTAACTCTAGATCAAGATTATCTTGTTCCTTATTTAGATACAGACTCGAAATTAACTTCGGTAAATAATCTTCCTGTAGTTTTCCCTTCAAATATCGGAGTTTATTATGATACTATAAAATTCCATATAGTAGCATGATACAATTTCGAGAATATAGATGGTATTATATTAAAAGGTGAATTTCAAGAAAGGACTGGGAAAAAAGCAACTATCTTTCAAAGATTAATAACAAAATCTGATACATCTTCAGTAGTTCTTAATCCTAATCCTATCTATTTAGGCGGTGCTCTTTATGATCATTATATAGAGATTAAGATTCCTGCTTATGCTAATATGGTTTATGAATTTGATATATTAGCAAATACACCAGCACAGGCTAGTACTTTAGCAGCTAAGATATCTTCCGATGGTAATGGATTTCTAAAAGACGCACCGGTAAATATAAGCTTATATGAAATAACTCAGAGTCTACTTAAAAATGGATATGAGAATTATATAGCTCAGTCTAGAAATTCTTTGTCTGTAATACCTAAGGATAATTTTTCATCTTTATCTGCAGTAATACAGCAGAATCAATTTTACAATTACTTAGAATTTTATCCAACTTGGGATGGAAATTTCTTAGAAGATTTCTTAAATGCCGAGGGTAAGGTAGGAAATGTTTATTATGTAATAAATGAAATAGAAGTAAAAGAGCAAGTTGGATTATCATATATTACAACATACAATTTTACTAGTACACAAACACAGGATTTTAATGCCCCTAGCATATTTAGACCGGTCCTTATAAACCCTTTAACTACTTCATTCTTGGTTAATTATACTATGAGGTTAGTTAACAAAGGAAATCAGAATCAGATAATTAGAAGATCTTCTTTTAGCTCTTTTGATGTAAATAAATATGGAAGGGAAAATAATGTTATATCTCTTACAACTGGAGCTTACTCACAGAAGGTTTATAATAAAATAGTACAAGCACCAAATGTTATATCCGGTGGCGTTATCCCTAATCCTGCAACCCCTATAGAGAAGAGAATACCTGTATTTTACAAGGATAACAATATCTCAATAACAAAAGAAACTTTAGTAGTTGATAAAAATGGGGATTTAATATCTGAGACATCCGTTCCAGGAGCAACTCAAATATTCGGACAGGGTAAAGCAAAGATAGTCGTGGATCCTTTTGATAACTTCTATAAGTTTACTGTCTATAATTATAAAGAGGGTACTTCGCCAGAAATATTAGATCTTGGAACTTCACTTAGCTATTTTATAGTTTTTCTCGATAGCAGCGGTCAGAGTGTAAGAGTTGAAAATATAAAAAATAAGAATGCGGTATCCAATCCTTCTGCAGGACAAATAGCATTTAAAGTAGTAGATACTAATTCCAAAAAGATACTAGGATTTATCTCTAGGGATTTTTATGTCATAACAAAAACACAAGACGGAACAGAGACTAAATTATATTCAGGATCTTGGGAGACACAAGCTGAATATGTAGCAAGAACAACAGTAACTACTACTACCACATCTGCTGCTGGAGTTACCGGAGCAGCGGTTGTTACAACTACAGAAGTTGCAGTTACTGGAGCAAGCGGATCTACTGGATCTAGTATAAATAAAGGTAATCAGATAGCTTCCAAAGTTCCTTTAACTAAAGTTATAAAAAATATTAAGCCTTATACATTAGGAAGCAGTTCTATTCTAAGTGTTAAACCTGCATCTATGCTTAACACAACCGGAGGATTTGTAAAAACTGGTAAAGGAGAAAGTGCTACACCTTTAAAAAGTAGTAGTCAAGTTAACAATATAAACATAGATGCTTTAGCAGATTCTATCTCCGGAAGAGAATCCCAAGGATTGGATGTACAAAAAGTAGTTAACTATTACTTTACACCTGGAGCACCTGGATCTAATCTATTTAAAGGACTTAAAGCAAGCCAGTTCTTAACTGCAGCTCTTCAGGTCCATCCTAAATTAGAAAATGGAGCATTTGATAAAAAATATATACAATATTGTAATGCTTTAGGATTCCCTGTTACTGATAATCCTAATTCGGCAAAAAATAATCCTAATAAATGATTTTAAATGCCAGGCAGAACGGCTTTATATTTAACTTCCCAAAGGGATTTATTATACCAGAGGTCGTTCAGAAATATGAAAAATATATCAATAGGATGCCAATTCCTTATGATACTGTAGATACTTTTATAAACTCTACTATACAGCAAGTAAATTTTCCTACGCTGAGAACTATAGATAGCGTTGAGCAAATAAGACCCGGTGGTTTTAAGCAGTCTTATAAAAGTGCTACAACTCTTCAAAATTTAATTCAAAGGGATTTTACAGTCACTTTTAAATTAGGTGAGGGTTTTATAAACTATTGGGTCCTTTATGAAAATATAATAAAATTCTTAGATTTCCAGAATCCTAACGAGTACCTTCCGGACTTTAGATTACTAATGCTAGATAATGATGGTGTAGTTATGACTAGTGTTCTTTTACAACAGCCGATATATACATCACTGTCGGAGATACAATTAAACTATGCTAGTACCACTCCGCAATTTTCAACATTCAGCATAGGATTTAAATGTAATTACGTTAATGTCAAACTCGAAATTGGATAGGATAATCGGAATAGATTTCTCTTTAAATAGTCCAGGCTTTTGTATTTTAGAATCTGATAGCTGTAAATGGATTAGTCTACATAGAACAAAAAATATAATAGACAAGATGTTAAAAAAGGACGGATCTCCTTTTAAAATCTTGAATGATAATTCCAGCGTAGACATAAATATTATAGAGAAGAAGGAATTTAAAGGGGAATATCACATAATAGAAAGGGATAAGATCGTTAATGCTGTTTATTTTTCTGAGGTAGTTATGGATCTATTAAATCCTTATTTAGACGAAAGCACCATAGTAGGAATGGAAGGATTATCTTTTGGATCTTCTGGTAATTCATTGATTGATATTTCAATGACTACAGCATTAGTTAGATCATCTATAATCAAAAAGATAGATCCAAATAATTTTTTTGTTCTTTCTCCTACTACAATTAAAAAATATGCTCTAAAGGGAAATTCGAAAAAAGATGAGCTTTATAATACATTAATAGAAAAAAGAATAGAAGATAATAGACTTAAACCATTTTTAAACGTTTTAAAAGAATATAAGGATTCATGGATTAAAGGATCTAACAAAGTTGAGGCTCCTTGCTCTGACTTAGTTGATGCAACATGGATATCTTTATTCGTTGAGGAGAATATAGAGAAACTTTTACTAGGTAAGAAGGTATAAGTATTAAATAATAAGTAATAATTTAAATAATTTAAGAATCATGGAAGAAAATTTTGACATTTTTAATCTGGACAATGAGGCATTTGTTAAACAAGAAGTTAAAAGAGATGAGGATGAGTTTATCTATAAACCTTATCCTGAATTAGGAAAAGATGGTGTTTATAAATCTTTGGTTAGATTTTTACCAAACATCACTAATCCAAAAAAATCAAAAATTCACCAATATTATGTTTGGTTGAAAGATCCAGTAGACGGTGCAAATCACAAAGCTATTTGTCCTTCTACAGTAGGTAAGAAATCAGTTCTTAAAGACCTATACTGGAAGCTAAAAAATTCTGCTTCTGCTAAAGATCAGGAAATTTCTAAAGCTTTCTCAAGAAAAGAAGATTTCTATTCATTAATTCAAGTAGTTAAAGATGCTAATAGACCTGATTTAGAAGGAAAAATTATGATCTTTAAATTCGGTCGAAAAGTTAATGATATGATCGAACAACAAATTAAACCAGAATTCGGTAATCCTTCTAACCCTTATGATTTATTCGAAGGTAAAAACTTTGGTATTCAAGTTAGAAAGGTTGGAGAATGGAACAACTACGACCTTTGTCAATTTGTTGGAGATAAAATGCCAATAATGGTTAATGGGGAAGCAGTTGAAAAAACTGAAGAAGGTAGAGAAATAGTAACAAAATATCTAAAGACGGGACCTCTAGATTTAGATAAGTATGATTACAACGATTGGAGTGACGAAGAGACTGAAAAGATCATGAGAATTATTAGAAACACTATTCCAGATGGAAGAATGGTTTCTGAAATCATTGGTTCTAGTGTAGATTCTAAATCTTCTCCTGCAACTTCAGTTGAGGATTTCTATGAACAAGCTAATACCTCACAGACTACTGGATATACTGAAGAGGAAGAGTCTTCTGCTCCTTCTAAACCAGCTAAAGCAGCTACTAAAAAATCAGCACCATCTTTGGACGATCTTTATAATGATCTATAAAAAAATAGATTATTATGGAAACAAAGGCTATAAGTGGACTATCTGTAGATAGGGTAAAAGGAATAGTATCTTCCGCTCTACTTAAGTTCTTTGGAAACGATCCTCAAAGATTAAAAATCTACCAAGGGGGCAACAGATTAAACTTCTGTTGCCCTTATTGTGGAGATTCAAAAGATCCAAAGAAAAAAAGAGGAAACCTATACACAGACACATTAACGTATAAATGCTATAACGGTGGATGTGGAGTTTTTAAAAATCTAAATCAATTTACAAGGGATTTTGAAATCCAATCGATGCTAACTTCTGACGAGATATCAGAGATAGCAACAATATCTAGGGATTCTACAATAAGGAAAAAAATAAGAAATTCTTTGGATTATTTCTTCGCGGAAAATTATAAAGACATATTAATTGACAGAGAAGAATTTAAAGAAAAATTAGGCCTAATAGAATTAGAAGGAACCTATGGCGAAAAATGGCTAAAAGAAAGAAATCATTTTCCTGATTCTAAGTTCTTGTGGGATCCTTATAGAAGAAATCTTTATCTTTTAAATCTTTCTGCCGACGATAAAAAAATACTAGGAATACAAATACGCCCAGTTGTTAAAAAGAATGGAGGTAGTAAGTACTATACTTATAAGTTAAGTGGTATCTATAAAAATCTATTAAAGGTAACAGATCCTGATATTATATTAAAGGCAGAGGAAGTAGACCCAATATCAAATGTATTCGGTTTTTCCACTGTTGACTTAGATAGTATGATTACAACTTTTGAAGGTCCTTTGGATGCTTGGCTTTGTCCTAATTCCATAGCTCTATGTTCTATAAACAATCCCTTTCCATTTGAGGTTACAAATAAAAGATGGATGTTAGATGGTGATGATGTTGGTAGACAAAAAGCTAGAGAATTTTTAGAGAATGGAGAACAAGTTTTCCTTTGGGGAAGATTTATAAAGGATTGCGATTTACCAGAAAGAGATAAATGGGATCTTAATGACGTTGTTAATTACGTTAGATCCACTGGAAAGAAGATAAAGAGACTGGATAATTTCTTTTCTTCTGATAAATGGGATATTATAGATGTATGAGAAAGAAAAAGGAGAACAATAATAAGATAAAATTTCCTGTAGAAATCAAAGGTGATTTTGAACTTCCTGATTTCGATGTTTCTGAAAACTTTTCAGTACCTAAACTAAAAAATAAGATAAGTTCAGAAGTTAAAGAAGTAACTAAAATAAAGAAAAATAAATGTCAGAGCAACAGTCTAATGTAGAAAAAAAAGATTTCGCAAGGGATTTTCAACTAGAGAGAGAAGAGTGGACTGAAAAGATAAGGACTCTTTCTATTAGAATGAAAAATATAAAAGAACTAGCTGACGTTCAGGTTGATCTTTATTCTAGTAGACAGATTCTTCTAGAAATGTATTCTAAACTTGGTCAAGTCATGGTTAAGCTTAATGCTAAGTATAGAAAGGATAAAGCGGATAGGCTTAGATATTATTCGGAATCTGTTCAAGTAAAATATGGAGCTAATGAAAAAACACCTTTAATAGAAGGTGACCTATCCGAATTAAAAGAAAGAATGGATTTAGTCGATGGACAAATATCATTCTTTAACGAAACGATGAAAACTGTGGATCATATGCTCTACGGGGTGAAATCAAGAATTGCATTGGAAGAATATTTAAGATCTGGTGCGGTAAGAAATAATTATTAAGAATGTTAACATTTAGGGTAAGTGAGGACAATAACTGGCTAAGTTTAATAGATTATTCAGAAGAATTTGAAAGAAAACAGATAGACATATCCTTAACTAAAAAAATACATAATCACTTCTTTCATCCTCTTGTTAAGAAAAAACATTGGGATGGATCTATATGCTTTGTTGATAAGAAATTTCCAGTATGGAGAGTTCCTATCGGATTATGGTCTGAAATTTATCAGATATGTGAAAAATATAAGATAGAAGTAAAAATTGAGGGGCTTGAAAGGTTAATAGATCAGGATTTTACTTTAGAAAGTTTTACGGATTGGTGTAATAATTTCTTTAAAGAAGGAGTTGGCGGAGATCCTAATAAAATGCCTAGAGACTATCAGATAGAAACTGCATGGAAAATAATAAAATTTAAACTTTCGGTTTCTGAGGTTGCTACTAGTTCAGGAAAAACATTGATTGCTTTTATTGTTATGGCTTATCTTAAGGAGGTAATGAAAGTTAAAAAATTCCTTATGATAGTTCCTAATACTAATCTAGTTCTTCAAGGCTCCGAAGATTTCGAAGAATACGGATTAGAGAAACTTGAAGATTGTGAAATTCAGCAGATCCATGGATCTAACAAGAAGAAAATATCAGGTGGATTAATGATAGGTACTTACCAATCTTTGGTTAAGATGGAGCCTGAGTTCTTTGACGATGTGGAAGCGGTTTTTGTTGATGAGTGCCACCAAGCTCAAAGTGCATCAATTAAAAAAGTAGTAGCACTTTGTAAAGATTCTAAATGGAGATTTGGGCTATCAGGAACTTTAGCAAATAAAAACACTGCGGAGTATTTAACTATTCAGCAATTCTTGGGTCCACTAATAATGGAAATATCTCCTAAGTTTCTATTTGATAACAAGTACGCTACCCCTGTTTCCATCAAGATTGTAAAGATGGATTGGATGGATCCAGAAGTAAAACAAAAACTATCCTCCCTGAAGGAAAATAAAACGGAGATGGAGGGTAATGAGCTATTTAATTTGGAAAGAAAATTAGTAGTAGCATCAGATAAAAGACTTAATTATATAATAGATTTCGTTCTTAAGACCTCTAAAAATTCATTAATACTTTTTCAGTCAGTAGGTGAGGGATACGGTAAAAAGATATATGATGGAATAAAAGAAAAGTCTAATGACAGGGAAGTTTATTATATAGACGGTGACACCGATCCAGATAAGAGAGATATTTTTACTAAAAGGATGGAAGAGGGAACTAATAAAATAATGGTTGCTTCTTTTGGTACAATGTCTACTGGTATTTCTGTAAAAAATATACACAACATATTTCTAACTGAGTCTTATAAATCTGAGGTTTTGATAAAACAAAGTTTAGGTAGAGGTATGAGATTATTTGAAGGGAAGGAGAAAGTTAATATAATAGACTTTGTTGATGATTTTGCATGGGAGGGAAAGGAAAACTATTTATTAAAGCATTCTAAGGAGAGAATAGAAATTTATAAGAGAGAGCATTTTGATTATAAGATCTATAACGTCAAAATTTAGGAAATAGGATATATAGAGTAGAAATAAAGTACTTTGATGCAAAAAATTAAAAACTTTAAGGATTTTTGTCAAATTAATGAGTCTAACGAGGAGCTTTTTTTTAGAAGGCATCTTGGTAATAACGCTTCAAGTTATGATGATCGTGCTAAAAATCATTATGATTTAGGCGATAATCCTTCAGTATTACAAAAAACTAAAAACTTCTTCCAAAAAATGGAAGATAGAATCAACAGAGCTGCTGAGATAGGTAAACAACAAGTTAGACAAAATAGAGCAACCAGAACTCACGGAGGTCCTGATACAGGATTCGAAATTCTTTTCGGAGCCTTATCCGTAGTTCCTAATGTATTAAAGAGAGTATTTGCACCTACTAAATATGAGTTTACTAAGAAAGCACCTAGTGAAGATAAGGTAGATATAGAATTTATGAGACATACAAACGAAGATTTTGCTCAAAATGAACTACCTAATATAAAAACTGAGGATCAGTTAGCGGATCACATAGGTGATTTATATAATAGAGGCGATGTTGTAATGGGGCAAGTACCAGTATTAGATGATATAGCTAGAAATAGGGTAAATCTTTATTACCAACATCAGGCAAATCCAGCTCAGCCTATATTCCAAACAAATAATGTATAAAAAATGAAAAAATTCTCTTTAGCAGTAGAAAAAAAGAAAGAAGAACTAAAAGAAAGTCAAATAGTTAACGAAAGAAACATGTATCTTGAGTTCTCAAAGAAATACCATAAAAAACATGGTGTTTCTGGTCCTTTTGATAAAAAATTCAACGGGGATGAAAAAGAACAAGAAAAATACATGGACGGTCTATCAAAAGCTTGGGCTGAATACAAAAAAGATAAAGGTATAAAACCTAAATCTAGTGGATCCAAGTTTGATTTTGCAAAGAAGAAGGTTAACGAATCTAAAGCACTTGAAATGGCTAAAAGCATGATAGGTGACGGAGGAGATCCTAACTATCACTTTGTAACAATGTGTGACGATTTCTATTTCGATAAAACGGGAGAGATGGTAAGATACAGCAAAGATATGCTTTCGTCCCCCCTTAAAGTAAAAACAACTCCCGACTTAGGAGCTTATACTTTTGGCCCTTTTGCAAATTTGGAAGAATCAAAAATGTTTGCTGCAAGTATAGAATTAGATGAGATCAACGGACCTAGAATGGTAACAATAGAGGATAGAAAAACTGGCGAGGTTTATACTAGATATTTGACCTGTAAAATGCAACCAGTTTGGAATGAAATCGAAGAGGAAGAGGATATCGAAGACGAGGAGGAAGAATACGAAGATCCTAATTCTGAATACACTTACGGAGAGGAACACGAGGAGGATCACGACGATACTGAGGATGAAGAAGACGAGGACGAAGAAGATGGAGATGAATATACTGCTACTATACCTCAAGGAGATGATGATGAAGTCGAAGACGAAATTGAAGACGAATACGATGAAGAAGAATAAAAATGTTTAATCCTATACAGAGTACAGCACTTTATCCAGTTTTACAGCATTATACGGGATGTAAAATATCTTCAATATCTTTAGAGGGGGATGATTTTATATTCAAAACTCTTTTAGGAGAAAATGGTATACTCAAAGAAGATATTACAGGAAACTGGAGTATTAAAATAGGACAAGAGCTTGTTTATACGATAGAAAAAGATATTTTCAATGTATTGATCAATCCGGACAAAAAAAGCTCACTAGAAGACTACGTAGATATACTAAATGATCTATTTAATAATAAGGATATAAGTTATAGATCTAGACTTTTAGTAGTAAATATCATGAAATTTTTAGAGGAATATATAATAAGTTCAGATTTCGTTCCTAAGAAAAGCTTAAGAATAGGACCTCTTTTAATTTATAATTTAAAAGGTAGAAAAATTATTAATTGTTTAAACTGATGCCTGGAATAAAATATTTATCGGACATATACGAAAAAAAAGGAAAGTCCTTTATCGAGAATCTTTTCAATAAAAATTTAACGGTAACTGAAAATTTAGATGGTCCGTCTTTTTCTTTTGAGAGGGATTTTACTGGAGACAATATATCTTTTTATAAAAAAGACCAAGATAATCCTATAACTAAGGTTGATAGGATTTTAATGAGATATTACGAAAAACCTATAAGCTATATAGAATCTATATCTCCTGAAATTATGAATCAGCTCCCTAAGGGATGGAGATTCGGAATGATTTATTTTCCGAATACTAAGCCTGTTAGGATAGAGTATGATAGAATACCGAAAAACCATTTAATACTAACTCACGTAATGGTTAGGGATGAGTTTGGTGAAATTATAGATAATATCCAAGACAAAAGTGAATTGGACGAATGGGCTGATAAATTAGGTGTTGAAAGATCCCCTATTATTTTTCAAGGAAAATTAAATAGAGATCAGAAGATATCCATAATGGATTTTCTTTCTACTCCTCTTATGGATTTAAAAAATAAATTTAAAACCGAGAGTTTTACTAAATATCTAATATCTATTTTAAATAAAAATGTTGAATCCACCACATTAGGAAAGGATTTACAGGGTGAAATAGATTCTCTAGTTTTTAGATTTGAAGACGAGGAGGGGAAGGAAGAGACCGTTTTAGCAAAAATGGTAGATCCGGTTTTCCATGAAATAAATAAAAGCAGAAAGGTTACTCAGACCTCTTATTTTCCTAGTGATGTTTATTCTTTATGTCTTATAGACGTAATGAATTTTATATTAGAGACGGGAGTAGAAAATTTTGTATCTTATGGAAATGACCCAGAGGAAAGATACATTGGTTTTGTTTTCGATGTATTTAAAAAATTCATATACGAAGAGGGTGAAAAATATGTAGGAGCGGATTTTCAAAAGCCTGAGTATTTAAAAAGCGACGGATTTGAAATAAATAAGGATTTAATAAACGATGATGAGGTATTAAAGTTTATTGAGGACGATGAAGTTTATATTGACATACTTCAAATGATACTTAATTCATTCAGAAAGCTCAAAAGAAAACCTCATGGATTTTTCACAGAAGGTCTGATACAGCAGTTTAATATGTTAGTAGAAGAAATAGCTAATTACATAAATGCTAAGAAAAAAGAACTTGTTGAAGAATCTTTAGGAGTTCCAAGTTTTGTATGGTTTAAAAAAGCTGGTGCTAGATTTAATCCTGTATTAAACGAGGAAGAGAGTGAGGATGAATATGAAGAATTAGAGGAGATAATGGATGGTACTCTCCCTGAGAATATAGTTTCACTTAATGAGTCTGAAGATAATGCTCTTCTAAAAAAAGAAGAGGATTCAGATAAGAAAGACACATCCGAATTTTTCTCCTTTAAGGATTTTAAAAAAGTAGTATCTACACATAAGGAGAAAAGAAAGATAAAGATATTGAACGAGAATAACAGTAAGGTAAATATAGTAATTGGAAAATTTCAACCATTTAATAATGGACACTTAAAAATGTGTACAAGATTAAAGAAAGAAAATAATTTACCAGTTTTCCTTTGTGTAGTTCATCCAGGAAGCGAGCCTGGTTCTAAATATCCTTTTTCTGAAGATCTGATAAAAAAATCGATAGGATCTTTAACATCAGAGAATAATAAACTATTTGCAGGATATGAAATAATACCCTCTAACCTTTTAGAGGATGCAATAAATTCAGTTGTAAAACATGCTAACCCTGCTTCAATTTGTATAGGGGAAAGAGATTTCGAAAATATGGTTTTACAGAGGGAATGGGTAAGAAATAAATATGATTTAGAGGGTGGAGATATAGAAATATACAAAACTCCACAATGGACTAATAACAATGATATTAGAAAATCTATAAAAGACGGGGACTTTCAACAATTTAAAAGCAAAGTTCCTAAATCCATAGCAGTTCTTTTCAACGAATTTACTAAACAAATAAACGGATCAGACGAGGATATATAAAGTAACTAAATAAGGTGAAGATATTTATCCCACATTAGTATTTAATTAATGAAAAAATACAGTCAAATAGCTGAAGGGCATGTAAAAAAATATGACCTTTCTAATAGCAAGAAGCTTTTAGAAGAGGCTATTGAAAAAATAAATGCTGTGAGGGACGAATTTTCGAAAATGGAAGATATTGATCTGGGAGAATTGGAGGAGGGATGGAACCTTATAGATAAATATTATGGAAATGTTGTTAGAGGGGAAATATTTAAAAGAAACAAAAAAAAATATATTCCAAATACCTCAGCGGTTTTTCCGATAAAAGGAGATAGCTAATTATGAGACATATAAAATTATTTGAACAGTTTTTATTAGAGGAGGATGGATTCGGTAGAGACTTCTTTGTTAAAAAGAAGGATGGGAAGGTTTCAAAATACTTCTTTAAGATAGAAGGAGAGGAAGATGACCATGGATTCATCGTTAATATTGGTAAACTTTCACGAGGGTCTTCTATAGACGAAGCTGAAAATAGCTATTGTGTAATATCAGTAGAGCCTATAAAAGTTAGTGTAATGGACGATTATTTAGTAAAAGAAACTGATTATAAATCTAGGGAGGATGATGATTTTTCTTTAACTAAATCGGAGTTCATGAGATTTTATAGAATATTAGGCGAAGCAATAAAAGATTATCTTCAAAATAATCCTAAGGTCTCTAAAATATACGATGAGATTCCTCTTAACCTTAATATAGATATTTCCGAATATAAAGATAGAGTAATATCTTTGATGGATGAATGGAGCTATGAAAAATGGAGTACTCAGGACGGATCAGAAGAACGAACATTACTTTATACTAGAAGAGATCATGATTAATAATATTCTTTCATATGAAGAATTTATAAACGAATCTAGAATTCCAATTGCTTGGGCTAAGCCATCAAATACTGCTATAAAGGTACTTTCGTTTATAGGCGAGAAAGAAAAAGTAACTAAAAGAGAGCTTACTGAATTCTTAGATACCATACCCGAGGATGCCTCTGGAAAAAAACCTAGTATGAATTGGGTTAGAGGACAGAAAAAATATATAAAATATAAAGTTCAAGAAGAAGAAGCCAACTATTTTTCTTTAACTCCTCTAGGAAAAAGGGTATTAAAGGTATCCAGTGTAAACGAATAAAATCAATCATTTCCATTAAATCCTTTAAAAAATGAAACATTTTAATAGATTTGCTGTAAAATAATAAAATATTTAACAATGGAAAATTACGAAAAAATCAAGGAATTGGTAGAAAGCATGTCTAAAGACATCGAAGCTTTTTACGTTAAAGGAAACAAGTCTGCTGGTACAAGAGTAAGAACAGCTTGTCAGGATCTTAAAAAATTAGCTCAAGATCTTAGAGTTAACGTACAAGAAACTAAAAACACTAAAGCTTAATTCTTATGGGTTATTACATTTGTAAGGTAAGCTTCTTTACTGGCGAAGTTTCTAAAAGTACTGGTAAGGCAAAAGCATCTAAATCTGAAATATTAGTAGAAGCGGAAGGAGTAACTGAAGCAGAAGCTAATGTTACTAAACACTTATCCGGTGATCTATCTTCTGCACATTTAGATTTCGAGGTAACTTCAGTATCTCAATCTAAGATTGAGTCTGTTGTTCATCTTAAGGGATAATTTTTGTCATAATAAACTTGTTTGTTTTTACCCTCGATATATACTATCGAGGGTTTTTTATTTACCCCGGAAGATATATGGAAAAGAAAAAAACAAGATCTGCAGAGACAAGTTCGTATGAGCCACCAGTTTCACCTGTTAAAATACCAGACGGAGATACCGGATTTAATATGGTAAAAAATAATTATCGTAGATTTATATGGACTTGGAATGAATATATAAAGAAAAAGCCGAAATTCCAAAAAACATAAATTTATGCCAGCAGTATCTAGAACACAGCAAAGATTAATGGGACAAGCATACGGAGTTCGTAAATGGATGGACACTAACGGAAAGGAAGGAATAAATCCTAGAAATATAGATTCGGAGTATAGAGAAACTATTGTTGATATAGCTAATAATATGAAGAAGAAGGATCTTAAACATTATGCAGAAACAAAGCACAAGAAACTTCCTGAAAGAATAGAAGAGGAGATTGATACAATAATTCCTCATCTTAGTCCAGAAGCTAATAAACCAAAAAAATCTAAGAATAGAAAGATGCAGAATCTATCAGATTATAGAGAATTTATTAACCGAAAAAAATAAATAATAACATGAGCGAAGATTGCGGATGTGGTGGAACCACAGATAATATAAGAAGCTACGAAAATCAGAGAGCCTCTAAATATGATCAAGATCCTTTAGTTGGAAAAAAAGTATCCTTGGTAGATGGAAGAAGTGGAAGGGTTGATGATTCGATTAGAAACAGTGTAGGTGAAGTAATAGGATATGTGATAGAAGGAGAAAGAGGAATGTATAGGGTATTTAAGGATAAGATATCTTCCGAACTTGAAGAAAGCGGTGGTGCTATGGCTTCTTTAGCAGGAACACCAGGAATGGGTAACGTTATTCCTCCAGGTCCAGGAAGAACGGGGTCAGGAGATCAATTTCCTAGCTTAACTGTAGGTACACCTGCTGCTAAAAAAAAGAAGAAAAAGGTTTCTAAAGAAAATCCTAGTCCTATAAGTAATTCTCTAATGGATTTTAAAACGTTCATGAACAATTCTAAAGCTAATCAGTAGGTTACATTTTGTCATTTTTAATAGTTAAAATTATCAGATACTAAGGACAAAATGTCTAATTTTTAAAACGGTATTTGTTTTGTAATATTCTTATAAAAAATAAATAAGATATGTTTACAAAAGAATTACAATTACCTGTTTTACTTAACACCATTAGAAAATCACTAGGCGGTTATGTTTATAAAAATGGTGTTCTATTATTCGATGTTCCTGGATTTTCTAAGGAAGATCTCGAAATTACTATAGACGAAAACATAATGCAAATCTATGGTAAGAAAGAAATCTTAGGAGAGGAATATGAAATTAGTAAGAAATTTTCTATACCTTCTTATTATTTAGATTCTTCTAATCCAATAAAAGCAAAGGTTGAAAACGGTTTGCTATTTATCGAATTAACAAAAAGCGAAAAAAATAAACAAACTAAAGTTGAAATATCTTAATTTAGCCTAGTGCAAAGAATTAAGATAATACAGGAAGAATATTCTAATGATCCGTGGAAAGTACTAGTATGTTGTATATTACTCAATCAAACTAGTAATAAACAGGTAAGACCTTTAATAGAAAGTTTTTTTAATAGATGGCCAAATTCTCAATCATTACTGGATGAAGAGACTTTGGCCATTTCTGATTTTATAAAGTCCACTGGATTTCAAAATATAAAAGCTAAGAGAATTAAAGAATTCTCAATTGCATGGGAGATGGGTATAAGGGATCCTTTTAAATTTCCAGGAGTTGGTGATTATGGAAGGGAAGCTTGGAGAATCTTTGTTGATAACGACAAATCATTTATTCCGAAAGACAAGAAGCTTAAAATGTATTTAGAATCGGTTCAGTAATATATACTACATGAATCATTTATTTACTTTCAATGAGTTATTCGAAAAACTACAAATGGTAACTGCCAATTGGTCTATAATAAGTAACGAAAGCTCTTTTGATAAAAAAGAAGAAAGCGGATACCTTGTCTTTAGTAAAAACGGAACATTCTCTATCATATACAAAAAGAAGAAAGACAAGGAGGAATCCAGAATAGAATTCTATTCAGGAAAAGAAAACTCAACTGATAAAAAATCTGTTTGCGAATGTAAGATAACGACAGATGCAGGTACAGATAGAGTAAAAAAAGGATTCGAAGATATAACCCCAGATAATATGTGGGATATATTGGTAACTTTTTTCGATTATTCAGATTTGGAAAAAATAGATAAGAATTCTGTTGATAGATTCATGATGGGTTTTGCTAAATCTATAAAAGAAGTAAATAAGAGCGAGGAGAAGGATCAATTATCACCTTCTTTTAAAGTTTTTTATAAGTATCTAACTGAATGGAGTAATAAATCTAAGAATATACCTCCAGTTACTACAGACGAATATAATTTTATGGATATAGTTAATAAATTCGTTACCTACTTTAAGTCTAATAAATAATTTATATAGACTCTTTCTTCTTTAATTGTTCGAGGTAATCTTTCCAAACCATTCCGCCTTCCTTAATAGCAGATTTTTGATACTTGTGTAATTCTGCTCTCTTGGACATTATATAGGAAGCTATTATAGCATCTTTCAATTCTATTTGTTTACTATCAAGCATCTCCTGTACTTTCTTGACAGATCTAATTGCCTCCTCCCTGTTAGCAAATCTAAGCCCGGGTGTATACTTCTTTTCCCTGTCGAAAGGATTTATATCATTCAGATAAACATCCTCAAATAATTTGAAAGATAGAATTTTTTTCACCTATTATATATTCCTTTTTGAAACCTCTTCCCTATAATGGTATAAAATAGATATGATCATTGATATAGAGAATACAGGAAATGGGTTATCAGTATCTCATTATACTGAAGAAGGAGAAGTTAATTTATTGAAAATTCAAGTACCAAAGCATTTACAATTTGTCTGGCAAAAAACCTCAGAGAACGATAAGAACAAGGACAAAGAATGGAGATCATGGGATAATTTTCCTATAAAGAAGGTTTCTTCTAGCAAGTTTGACAAATATAGGGTTGTAGAAATATTAGAGGCCATAGATCCTGAGATAACAAAACCCCTGTGGGATTATCAAACTCCTAAAAAATACTTTGTCGATATTGAGGTAGAAATAACTGATAATAGAGCGGATTCTTTAGATACTGAAAATTCTAAAAACCGTGTTCTTTCTATAGGGATGGCATCATCTCAAGGAAAGATACTGGTTATTGGGTTAGAAGATATGGAGCCCGATAGAATATTAAAAATTGAAAATAGAATAAAAGAACACTTTAAAGATCAGCCTGGTGAATGGACTTTCAATTACAGAAAGTTTGAAACCGAATTTGATATGCTTTATACTTTCTTTTCTAAATTAGTACCTAAGATGCCTTTAATAACGGGATGGAACTGGTTTGGATATGACTGGCCTTATCTTATAAACAGAGCAAAGAGATTAGGAATAGATCCTAGGATTGCTTCTCCTAGCGGTATACTTTTAGGAATGAATCAAATTCCTATGCACATTTTAATGGTGGATTATTTGGAGATCTATAAAAAATGGGATAGAGTAGTAAAGATAAGAGAATCTAACTCGTTGGATTATGTAGCTAACCAAGCAATAGGAATAAAAAAGATTGCTTATAATGGAACATTAAAGGATCTTTACGATTCTGATTTTGAAACATTCATTTTCTATAACGCAGTTGACTGCGCTTTAGTTCATTACATAGACAAGAGATTGGACACACTATCTACATTCTTTAAAATTGCGGAAGTAAGTAGGGTGGAAATAAACAGAGCTCTTTCTCCAGTTTGGACAACAGAAGTTCTAATGCTTCGTAAATTCTTAGAGAGAAAGAAAATTATAGTAAATGAAAGAAAGGGTGAATCTCACGTAAAATTCGAGGGTGCTTACGTTAAGAAACCAGAGAAGGGATTATATGAATGGATAGCTTGTTTTGACTTTGCTTCACTATACCCAAATACTATGATGCAGTGGGGAATTTCACCGGAGGCTTATTTAGGCAAGAATTTAAAGGAAATCCCTGAAGGAGCAATAAAAACATCATCAGGAGCAGTATTCTATAATAAAGATGGAGAGGAGCCTATTCTTAGAGAAATATTAAAAGGACTTTATGCACAAAGAAAAGCTACAAAGAAGAAATATTTTGAGTGTGAGAAAGAAATTGAAAAAATTAAAAAAGCAATAAAAGAAAAATCATAAATTATGGCAAACACAGACAACAAATGTTCTGATCTTCCAGTGGAAGATTTTTACAAAGGTGAAGAAGACACCTTAGGTTTAATTTACAACAAACAAAAAGAACTACAGGAAAGATATGGGTTCGATTTTAAAGATTGGTCTATTAAACAAATAGCAGATTTTTGGATGGTAAACAAGCATGCTCTTGGAGATGAGTTAAATGAGATGTTTGATGCACTAGGAGGAATCAACGATGGAATAGGATCTGCTGGCTGGAAATATTGGAAGGGAGATAATAAAAAAACATCTGATATGAAGATATCAGATTTAAGCGAAGGCGATAAGCTTGAGCTTTTCTATGAATGGATAGACGGTCTTCATTTCTATATGAACTTTGCTATTTCAATAGGTATGACTAGCAAGGATATTGTTAATCTTTATATGGCAAAAAATTCGGAAAATCACAACCGACAAGAGAGAGGATATTAATATATAGATAACATAAAAAAGAGACATGGAAAAATTACTAACACCCAACCCTAGAAGATTTTCTTTATTCCCAGTTCAGCATCACGATATGTGGACTATGTACAAAACTGCGGAGGCTTCTTTTTGGACTGCAGAGGAAATAGATCTTGCACAAGACATTACGCATTGGAGAGATAAGTTGAATGATAATGAGAGATATTTTATTAAGCATGTAATTGCATTTTTTAACAATTCCGATGGTATTGTTAACGAGAACCTTGCAGCTAATTTTTTTAATCAGGTACAATATCCAGAAGCAAGATGCTTCTATGGATTTCAATTAGCTATTGAAAATATACACGGTGAAACTTATTCCCTTCTTATCGATTCATACATATCAGACGAGGAAGAGAAAGAGCATTTATTTAATGCTATTGATACTGTTCCTTCTGTTAAAAGAAAAGCTGATTGGGCAATGAAATGGATAGAAAAAGGATCTTTTACTGAGACCCTAATAGCTTTTGCAGCAGTGGAAGGAATTTTCTTTTCTGGATCTTTCTGTTCGATCTTTTGGTTAAAGAAAAGAGGTCTAATGCCTGGTCTATGTTTTGCTAATGAATTAATATCAAGAGACGAAGGATTACATTGCGATTTTGCTTGTTTACTTTACACTAGCCACATCGAAAATAAACTTCCAGTGGAAACAGTAACAGAGATAATTACTGAAGCTGTAGAGATTGAAAAAGAGTTTGTTACATCCTCATTACCTGTTAGACTTATTGGTATGAACGCAGATCTTATGTGTGAGTACATAGAATTTGTAGCAGATAGATTATTAGTTTCATTAGGATGTCCTAAAATTTATAATACCAGATGCCCATTTGATTTTATGGTTAATATAGCTTTAGAAAACAAGGGTAATTTCTTTGAAGGTAGAGTAGGTTCTTATCAGAAATCTGGTGTTATGGACAGCACTAAAGATAATAAAGATTCAGGTAAAACATTTACTATGGATGCAGATTTTTAATAAACGCATTTATTAAATAAAGATCCTTTGTTGGAATATATAATAGATATAATTAATAAGCGTGTCTCAAAAATCTAGATCTCAATTTAAAGTAATATTTTCTCAGGGTAATATACCAAATCAGCAGGATTTTCATGACTTCATAGATAGTTATTGGAACTTTACTGATGACGGATACTTTACTGGTATAACCGGACCTTCAGGACCTACGGGGGCAACTGGGTACGGAGCACAGGGTCCTACCGGAGCTACTGGTCCTTCGGGATCAGGATCAACAGGAGCTACTGGAGCTACTGGAGCTACCGGAGCTACTGGAGCAACAGGACCGAATGGATCTTCCACTAATTATTTTTTCTATAATGCAAATACTACATCTTATTCTGGTGATCCTGGTGCTAGCTATATTATATGGAATAACGCTACTCAGACTAGTGCAACACAAATAAATATAGATCATATAAATTCCCAATTTGTTGACATAGATTTTATATTGGCTTTAATAGATACTGGAGCCATAATAGTAATACAAGACGCATCTAATTCTAATAATTTTCAAAAATTTGAAGTTACCTCATCTATAAATATAATTCCTAACAATTATGTTGAGGTTCCTGTTAATTATATTTCAGGAGGATATACGTTTAATAATGGAGACTCCCTTATAATTTCTTTGCAATTAATAGGTCCATCCGGGCCAACCGGGGCTACTGGGGCTACTGGAGATACAGGAGCTACCGGTCCAACAGGAGCTACAGGAGCAACTGGAGATATGGGCCCAACCGGAGATATAGGTCCAACTGGACCTTCTGGACAATCTACAAGTTTCTATGAATATCAAGCTAATCTTTCTACTACTACACCCCCACCTAATCCTGGATATATAATATGGGATAATGCTACTCAGATATCTTCCAATAATATAACAATATCACACTTAACACAGACCAATGTAGATGTGGATATATTTCTTACGTCAGTAACAAATAATGATATTATTGTAATACAGGATCAGTACGATTCTAGTAACTACCAGAGATGGATAGTAAACGGAACTCCTACTATAGTTACTAATAACTATGTAACATTCCCCGTTTCTTATGACGGAGGTGGATATTCTTTTTCTAACAATCAGCCTATAATAATAGCTTTACAGCATATAGGATCTACAGGACCAACTGGGCCAACAGGTGAAACTGGGCCAACAGGATCAACTGGAGAAACAGGATCAACTGGAGAAACTGGGCCAACTGGAGAAACTGGACCAACTGGATCTAGTGGTGAAACAGGATCAACTGGAGAA
>JACCDW010852265.1_pt1 | contig 24594 bp, 17 predicted proteins | sample 7449781 | NCBI WGS metagenome assembly JACCDW01 (sample SAMN15323449, study PRJNA562643) | freshwater metagenome | isolation source: river surface water | place: USA:Blue River Watershed | collected 2017-08-18
CCAAGGCAAGTTTCGCTTGAGCATGCTGACCTCATGGAAACCGACCGCCAAGCCCACTGGCGCCACCCCGGCACGGCCCTGCACTACGCCCGGGCGGCCGTGCAGGTCGGGCTCTGGGCTTCCGAGCGCCGTTTGATCGAAGAAACCTGGGCGAAAGACGCGCGCCTCCTCGAACTCGGCTGCGGCGCCGGCCGCGTGGGCCTCGGGCTCCTGCGGCTCGGCTACGCGAAAACCACGGTCACGGATTTCTCGACGACGATGGTCGACATGGCCAAGGGCGTCCTCGCCGAAGCCAACGAGGCGTGGGCCGCCCACGTCGAGGTCGCCGATGCCTGCGCCCTCCCCTACGCGGACCAGACCTTTGACGGCGTGGTCTTCGCCTTCAACGGGCTGATGTGCATGCGCGGCAAAGCCGACCGCGACCGGGCCTTGCCGGAAATCCGCCGGGTGCTGCGGCCGGGCGGGCTTTTTCTTTTCACGGCCAACGACCGGGCCGCCGGCGAACACCGTACGCTGTGGGCCCAGGAACCGACCCTGCCCGGCTGCCAGCCGGGCGACCGTTGGCATGAGACGGATTCCACGCCGGTCTTCATGCACAGCAGCACCGAAGCGGAGACGCGCGCGGAACTAACGCAGGCAGGCTTCCGGGTGCTGAAATGCCCGTTACGGTCGGAGGTAACGGCGGAGAATGCCGCCGTGCGCGCCTTCGCCGGCGAAACGCGCTTCTACTTGGCAGAAAGGGTTTGAGGAAACCACCCTAGGCGGAGCATTGTCCTGCTCCGATGAGACTTTCCGCCATTACTGCTTGGATCTGCGTCAGCCTCGCCTGCCCTCTCGCGTGGTCACTCGAACTGCATGTCGCACCGAAGGGCAACGACGACTGGTCGGGCCAACTCGCCCAACCGAATGCCGCCCGCACCGACGGTCCATTCGCCACCCTCAATGGGGCGCGCCGCGCGATTCGAAAACTGCCGCGACCGCTTCAAGCGCCCATCCAAGTGACGTTGGCCGCAGGCACCTACCGTCTCACCGAGGCCATCCCTTTCACCGGCGAAGATTCCGGCGAAGCGAACGCACCCATCACCTACCAAGCCGCCCCCGGAGCCGAGGTCGTGCTCGATGGCGGAGAACCCCTGCCGGCCTTTAGCGTGGCTGCCAATGGCCAGTGGACGACGAAGGCCCCACTCACGAACGGCCGCTCCCAACAACTCTGGGTCGGCGGCCAACGAGCCCCGCGGGCGAAATCCTTCAACGAAGGCTACCACTTCGTCCGACAACTCGAAGAGGAGGTCCCCGTCGGTCCTGGCCTGTTTCGCCAAAAGGTGCGCCTCGCCCCCGCCGACTTAGCGCTCCTCCAAAAGGCCAGCGCGACCGAGGTCTCCGAGGCCGTCATCAATTTCTACCACAAGTGGGACAATACCCGCCGCCGCATCGAATCCGTCGACGCCGCCGAAGGCACCATCACGGTCGTCGGCGGCCCCACCAAGCCTTGGAATACGCTCGACCATAACACCGGCTTCGTCCTCGAGAATCTGCCGGCATTCCTGGACGCGCCGGGAGAATGGTTCCTCGATCGCGCCGGCCAACTGACCTATCTTCCACGTGTCGGCGAAAAGCCCGCGCAGACCATCGCCGTCATCCCGGTAACGATGAAGTTCCTGAGCTTCGAGGGCGAACCTCGGCGGCCGGTGAGCCATCTCCGCTTTCAGGGCCTGAAATTCCGCCACGCCAAAGGCGTCGAGAACACCGACCTCTTCAACCCTAACCAAGCGGCGGTCTCCACGGTGGACGGGGTCGTCACGCTCGACCACGCCCAGTCGGTGACGTTCTTCGACTGTGAGTTTTCCCACTTCGGTAGCTACGGCGTGTCCCTCCGGAAGGGCTGTAACCAGATCCGCATCGAGCGTTGTCTCATCACCGACATGGGCGCCGGCGCCATCCGCATCGGCAACCTAGCGGAGCCGACTGATCCAGCCGACCTGACGTCCGAAAACACCGTCCACAACTGCATCCTCCGCGACGGCGGCCATATCTACCCTTGCGCCGTCGGTATTTGGATCGGCTTCGCCTCGGACAACGTGGTCACGCATAACGAGGTTTCCGACTTATTCTATTCTGCCATCTCCGTGGGCTGGCGTTGGGGCTATGCGACCAGCTCCGCCAAGCGTAACCGCATCGAATACAACCACCTTCACCATCTCGGCAAAGGCGTGCTCAGCGATATGGGCGGGGTCTATACGCTCGGACCTTCCGAAGGGACCTCCATCAGCCACAACCACATCCACCACGTCCGTTGCTTCAGCTACGGGGGCTGGGGTCTCTACAACGACGAAGGCAGCACCGGCATCACGATGGAAGGCAACGTCTGCCACGACACGACCGACGGCGGCTACCACCAACACTACGGCAAGGATAACGTGGTCCGGAATAACATCTTCGCCTTCGCGGACCTCTACCAGTTCAAGCGCAGCCGCGCCGAAGAGCATCGCTCCTTCACGTTCGCGCAGAACCTCGTCGTCTTCGATCGCGGCGATACGCTCGGCGGCGTCTGGACCGGCACGACGGCCAACTTCTTGCTGCAGGGCAACCTCTACTGGGACTACTCTGGTCGACCGGTGACGTTCACCGCCAAGAAGCTGACCCTGGCCGACTGGCAAAAGACCGGACAAGATGTCGGCTCAGTCATCGCCGACCCGCTCTTTGCCGATGCGAGCAAACGGGATTTCAGCCTTCGCTCCGATTCACCCGCGCTGGCGCTCGGTTTCAAACCCATCGACACGAGGGTCATGGGCGTGACCGGGGACAAGGCGTGGCGGACCCTCGCCCGCACGTTTAACCGTCCGGCGGAAACGGCCCGCCCCGAACAACCTGCCCCGCCGGCCATAGCCTTCCGTACGGGCTTCGAAGGGACACTCCGTAACCCCAAAGCCCCGACGAGCTTCACCAAGGGATCCATCAGCGGCAAAGGCGACGGCCTGGCGTTCTCCAAGGAGCGGCACACGGACGGTCAACAAAGCCTGAAGTTCACCGATGCAGCGGGCCTGCCCGCGCATTATTTCCCAATGCTCACGGTAGCGCCCAACCATGCGACGGGCATAACGACGTGCAGCTTTGATGTCTGGCTCGAACCGAAGGCTTACTTCATCCATGAATGGCGCGACCAAGCTTCGCCTTACCACGCCGGGCCTACCTTCACCCTGAAGGACGGGAAACTGCTTGGGCCCACCGGTCCGCTGGCAGACATCCCCACGGGCCAGTGGGTGCACTACGAAGTATCCGCCACCATCGGGGCCGAAAGCGCCGGCACCTGGACGCTTAAGGTGACGCCCACAGGCGGCGCCACGAAGACCTTCACCCACCTGCCCTTCCGCAGCCAAGAACTGCGGACGGTCAACTGGATCGGCTTCATCAGCAACGCCAATGAGCCATCGGCCTTTTTCCTCGATCAGCTTAGCCTGACCACCACCGACCCGAACCGCTGAGCCTTCTGAATCCAACGAAAAGGCCCCGCGGAGGAGACTCCACGGGGCCTTTTTATTTGAACGATGCTGAGTGCTTAGTCGTCGCGACGACCGAGGAAGAACGAGATCACGTACCAGAGGAGCGTGACGATCGACGAGAAGAGCATGAACGCGGCGATGATATGGTCGCCCGTCGTGAGCTGCGTCTTGATGACCCAGGTCTGGTAGAGGATGGCCGTGGCCATGAGCAGGATCATCGCCAAGGCGAACCACGTCCCGAGGGCGAACAGGCCGAAGGCCGACAGCAAGACGAGGGCCAGGGCGACCACCGACCCGATCACGATGACCGTGCGCAGGAAGGAGAAGTCCGTGCTGGTCATGTACACCGACAAGGTCAAACCGACGACCAAGGCACCGGTCAGGCTGCAGGCGGGCAAGAGGATCTGCGCCATCTGGCCACCGGTCTTCACGTGCACGATCGCGAGGAGAGGGATGAAAATCAAAGCCTGGAGGAGGACGTAGAGACCGAGGCCCGAATACTGGGCGGCCACGGAAGCACGGTTGGTGGCCAAGCCTTGGGCCACCATGGTACCGACCCAGAACCCGACCATCACGAGCAACCAGCTCCAAGCCCCGAGCGACTGCATCATGCCGAAGAGGCTCTTCGCCAAAACAAAGGCGATGCCGGTTTGCTGGTCAAAGCCGGCGAAGAAGAAGGCCAAGAGCGCGGCAAAGGCCAGCAAAGCCCCGGCGACGTGGGCATAGGTGCGGCGGTAGAAGCTGACGCGGTCCTCCACAGGGGCGACGTCGACGATGAACGGGTTGTTTTCCATGGGTTCCAATTTTAGTCGTTTTGCCCTCCAGTCAAGCCCACGCCCCCAATCATCCGTTACGAATTCTGACACGAATTACCCGAAAGCGCCGACCTAAGGCAGGCAAAACCTGCGCCTCTGGCACGCGTTGCACGGTCCACTCGATTTCAACGGCCGCCCGCTCCTTCGCACTGACCGCCCGAGCGCGGATCACGAACGTATCCCCCCGAACGGTGAGGATGGGAGCAAAGGCTCGGAGGAAATGCCTTGCCCGCAAGGCCGTCGGCCCGTCGGCCAAGTCGACCCCGAGGACTTGATTCACCCCCGCTTGATGCAGCGACTTCTCCAAGAGCCCCGACCGCACCCAAGCCTCGAGCGAGGGATAGGGCCAGCCATGGACCGGCTGACTCGCCACGATGGCCTCCGCCCACCGGCGACTGACGGCAGGCGACAACTGGCGAATGCCCTGCTGGGCGCCAACCACCTCCAAGGTCTCGGGGGCTAAGGTCGCCAAGGCCTCATCCGGGAGATTCAACGGAGCGGACGAGCCGAAGGGGGCCAACTGCGCCCCCGTGGGCAAGGTCGCCCACCACGCACCCGTCAACGTGCGTGCTTCCCAAGGGCCGCCCACATCGGCCGACCAGATGGAAGTCGCGGCCGTCAGCAGACGTTCCCACGCATCGACATCGCGCGAGTTCACGTTGAAGGCTCCGGCGACGACCAAACTGCGGGCCGCTTCCGGCGCCAGCAGTTCCGCCCTCCGCAGGGGGACCCGCTCATCCCACGCCACCAGGCGGGGATTATCCGAAGCCCCCCGCGGACTAGCCACGGCGCTCGGCGCGGCCACAAACCCGGCATCGAGCCAGAAACCCCAGTCACGATCCGCCTCCGGCACCAAGGCCTGCAAGCCCGCCACGGAGCTCAGCGGGGCGGCAGGTATATCCCTCACCACCATCCGGGCGAAGGCACCGGCTTCCGCACCGGCATGCGCGTTGCCGTACTTGTCCCAAAGAATCGACCCGCCTGGAGTGGTCGGCCACTCCTGTGGATCGAAGACCGCCAAGAGCGGGTGACTCAGCTCCCACTCGGCAGCGTCCGCGGGGACGGACAGATCCCATCGGGGCTTCAAGAGCGCTCCGCTCCGAGCCCCCGCCAACCAAGCCGCCATGGACCGCTCGCGCAGCTTCAACCGCAGGCAAGCCCGACGCTCGGCCATCGTATAGCCGGCGCTGTCCTCGCGGGAATAATCCGCACCGGTGGTTGCGATCAGAAAATCAGGGAACACGACATTCGCGATGATGACCTGCGGTGGCGAAGGGTACTCGCGAATCGCCTGATCGACCGGCGCCGGGCCCTTCGCCGGCCGGAGCTTCAGGGTCATCGGACCAGGGAAGCGCACGGCGATTTCGATCCGATCAGTGGGCGTGAAGACCTCGGGGGACGGCCGTCGCCAACTCGCCGGGTGCGGCGCATCATCCAACCGCCACGTCGTCTTTGTCAAAACCCGCGAGAGACCTTGCGGCTGCTGGACCGGATCGGGTGTCACGAACCCGTAGACCTCACCGGGCAACAACCCGCGCCGGGACATGCCATAGGTCTGGGCGTCGGCCACTTGGCCCCATAGCCAGAGGCCCTGCTCCCGAAGGCCCTGCGCGAAGAGACCGAAATCCGCCTGGAGGCAATCATCCAGCGAAGCCGTGAAGTTCGCGCCCGAAGCGACATTACGCACTTCCACCTCCGGAGCGCCTTCGATTTCAATCAAAGCCAGGTTGTGGTTCGCATCGGCAAGCAAGGGGGCGGCCGATGGATTCCACCAACGCCCCGAACCATGGAAACGCACCCGATGCCGACCATCGGAACGGGCATTGAAGCACCCTAGGCTCAACGCAAAGTCGACCAGGACGGGCGCGTGGGTCAGCGCGTACGGCGGCGACTCCAGCGTCGATGTCGGCAAGCCCTGGGCCGGATCGGCCGCGAAGGCCGTCTCGGGCGCCAACAAGCGCGGCGCCAGCCCCCATCCGACCACGCCCGCCAACGTCGCCGGGTCGGACAGGTTGCGCCGCCACCCTCCCCGTGCGGCATCCGTAAGCAGACCCCACGAACCCCAGCCCTCGCCAGGCGTGGGGGTACGCCCGATCGATGCATAGTAGAACGCGCGGTCGCCCACTTCCAAGGCAAGGGCCGTCGCGGCGGAGGGCGGTGCGCCCATGGGCCCGACGGAGAGCGCCTGGCGCCCCAAGCGCGACTGCATCCACGGCGTCGCGCGACCCACCGACGCGACGGCGGCTTGCTCATCCCAACGCTGCGAACAGTCTTCGATTTGGACAGTGACTTGGTCGGCGCCGCCTTCGGTCGGCAGGGCTCCACGCAAACGGAAGCGCTCCGCACCGCGACCGAAGGTCACGAGACCCGCCGCGTCCACATGCGTGAAGCCCACATCGCGGCCCGCCGCCGAAGCCAACTCGCCCAACGCCGTCTGCGCCCCCACGAGGGCAGCCGAGCGGAGTCGCGCCATGGTTTTGGCCTGCGCGGACTCACGACCGGCAACGACCAGTAAAGCCGCGAGCGTGAGCGCCGTCAGCAAGGCGGCCGCCAGCGACAATAGACTTATCAATAGGGTAAACCCATCACGCGTTTTCATAGTAGACAAAGCCCACACTCTTTCATTTGCGGATTAATTCTCAATCTAGGAGACCCCCTTCGTACTCATCGCATGAAGACTTCATCCAAGAAAAAAACGCCGACGCCGGCTCCCGCCGGCCCGCCCCCCGCTCCGCGTCCCGTGATTCCGCCGATCCCCCTACCGCCACCCGATACGCGCAAGACGGTCGTCATCGTTGAAGACCAAACAGCCATTCGTGAACTGACCACCGAGATGCTCCAAACCCGCGGCACGTACCGGATCATCGGGGCTGCAGCCGACGGCAATCAGGGCCTGGAGCTGGTGCTCAAACTGCGGCCCGACATCCTCATCCTCGATGTCATGATGCCAGGGCTGAGCGGCATCGAAGTGCTTCGCCGCATCGGCCGGAACCTCCCCAAGATGCGGATCCTCGTCTTCTCGGCCAAGCAGGAACCCCAAGTCGTGCGCGGCCTCATCCAGGAAGGCGTGCATGGCTTCGTGAACAAGAATTCGCCGCTCTCCGAACTGCGGAAAGCAATCGACGAGGTCGCCAAGGGCAACACGTGGTTCAATGACCACTTCAGCAAGACGGTCCGCGATGCGCTGGCCAAACCGACCACCCAAGCGGACTCGATGATCGACCTGCTGACGCCCCGGGAACGTGAGATCGCCGTCCTGATCGCGCAAAGCAACAGCAGCAAAGAGGTCGCCGCCAAGCTCAACATCAGCATCAAGACTTCCGAGAACCATCGGGCGAACTTGATGCGCAAACTCGGAGTTCACGACGTTGCCGGCCTGGTCCGCTTCGCCATCAGGCACGGCCTCGTTGACCCCTCGACGGAATAGGTGTCTAGGCTAAAGACCCCATCATAAAGGCATTCCCGTTAGAGGGTTCTATTCATTTACTATCGCAGAACCTAACCAACCATTCACTATGCAACTCACCATGAAGCCTAGTTCGGTCAAAGCGAAGACCGTCGTCATCATCGAGGACCAAACCGCCATCCGAGAGCTCGTCTCCGAAATGCTCCAGGCGAAAGGCAAGTTCCGGGTGGTCGGTAGTTCCGCCGATGGCGCCGCCGGGATCGAAATGGCCCTGCGCCTCAAGCCGGAGATTCTCATCCTGGACATCCTCCTGCCCGACATCAGCGGGGTCGAGGTCCTCCATCGCCTCCGGAATACGATTCCCGGGCTCAGCGTCTTGGTCTTCTCCGGCAAGTCCGAAAAGCAAATCGCGCGCGGGCTGGTCAAAGAAGGGGTCCGCGGCTACGTGAACAAAAACTCCCCGCTCTCCGAACTGCGCAAGGCCATGGATGCGATTGCCGCCGGCCAAACCTGGTTCAGCGCCGAATTCAATGAAGCGGTGCTGACGGCGCTCAAAAACTCCGAGTCGAGCGTCGACCAGATGGCGATCACCTTGACCGACCGTGAACGTGAGGTGGCCGTCTTGCTCGCCAAGAGCAACTCCAGCAAAGAGGTCGCCAACCTGCTCAACATCAGCACGAAGACCGCGGAAAACCACCGCACCAACCTGATGCGGAAGCTGGGGGTACACGATGTCGCGGGGGTGATTCGTTTCGTCATCCGCCAAGGGCTCTACGACCCCAACGGCGAGGGCTAAGGGGGACTTGCTACGCTTCGGACCCAGGGTATAGCTGAAGGCATGCCCCGCGTCTTCGTTTGTGCCCTCTTGCTCGCCTTGGCCGAGTGCTCGGCGATCGCCGACTCCTTCACGCCGGCCCAGCCAGTGTCCGTCACGCCGGCCCCTGCCCTGCGCTACGAATCCCGGGTGATCCGTGGCTGGTCCGTACTCATTCGCGTCGAGCTGCTGACCGACGAGAAGCGCGCTGAAACCGAAAAGGGGCTCGTGCTGATCGGCAAGCAGCTGGAAGACATCGAACGCTTGGTCCCGCCGAAGGCCGTGGCCCAGCTGAAGAAGGTGACGCTCTGGCTATCCCCTCCTTACGGCAAAGGGGCGGGCGCGGAATACCACCCGGGCGCCGGCTGGCTGAAACAGAACGGCCACAACCCCGCCATGGTCAAGGGCGTGGAGTTCTCCGGGGTCGCCAACCTCGACAAGGAAGTCCTGCGCATGCCCCTGCTGACTCTCCACGAACTGGCCCACGCCTACCACGACCAGGTCCTGGGCTTCAACCACCCCGCCATCAAAGCCTGCTACGACAAGGCCGTGGCCAACAAGTCCTACGACAAGGTCAGCCGCAAGAACTGGGAAGGCAAGGTGACCGAAGGCGTCCGGGCCTACGCCATGACGACCCCGATGGAATATTTCTCCGAAACGACGGAGGCCTTCTTCGGCCAGAACGACTTCTTCCCCTACCACCGGAAGGAACTCGAAGCCCACGACCCGGAGATGGTCGCGGTGCTCAAGAAGGTCTGGGGCGCGGAGTAAACCGTCTCAGAGCCGGATCCGCAGGCGCGGGGAAATCACCGTTCCCGGCGTGGTGGGCTTGCGCACCTTGGCGGTGGTGCCCTCCCCCGACCCGCCCATCGCCGCATGGAACTCCGCCGGAATCGGCGAGGTGGCGCTGAAGGTCAAAGGCTTGCCTTGCCACTCCAACTCCAGCTCCGTCGAAAAGGCATGCAGGAAGAGCCGCTTGAACCCACGCGCGGAGCCGACGGTCTTGTTGAACTCGAAATCGCCATAGGTGCGGTCGCCCAAGATCGGGTGCCCGTGATCTGCGGTCTGCACGCGCAGCTGATGGGTCCGGCCCGTGCGTGGTTCGAGCTTCAGCAACGACAACGGCAAGGGCTCGGCGGCGGCCTTCTCCCACTGGTACAAGGTCACGGCCGGCGCGCCCCCGCCCGTCGACGTACCCGACCGGACGCCCCCACCGGGGCCCTTGGACTTCACCAGCTGATCCTGCCAGGTGCCGCGCGGCTGCCGCAGCCCGCGACCCTTGACGATGGCGACGTATTTCTTGGCGACCTTGGACTTCGCGAAAAGGTCCTTCACGGCATCGGCCAAACCCGCATCGAGGCTGAGCAGCAGGACGCCGCTGGTCGGCGAGTCCAGACGGTTCAGGAGATACACCCGCCGGATGCCGCCCACGCCGTCCCGGATATGGAAGGCTTCCTCCTCCATCGAATAGTTGCCTTGGATCAAGGTGCTTTCGCGGTCGCCGGCTTCGCCATGGTTGGGGTGCGCCAAGATGCCTTCCGGCTTCTCCACCGCCAACAAGCCGGCGGGATGCGAGGCGAGCAGCCTCACCCCACGTCCGAACGGAATCCAAGAAAAATCAGCCATGGGGTTAGCGATAATGAAAGGTGATGGTGACGTCGTCGCTCGTCCCGAACAGGGCCACCATATCGGAGCGCCAAGCATCGAACGGGGCCGGCGACTGGACCGCATCCTTGCAGGCCAAGGCCATCAAGCGCGGGACGCTCTCGAACAGGATGGTCGCATCGGTGACGCTGCCGTCCCGATGCAGCTTGAAGCGGACCACGACGGTGCCGCGCACCGCCGACTCCAGGCGCATGCGGTCGATGATGTCCCACCAACTGGACTGGATCGCCTCCATCATGCGCTGCGCATAGTCGCCGTAATTGCTGAACCGGGCGTCCACGGCCACCGTGCCGACCTTGTTGACGCCCACGTTGTTGCGCAGGAGCAAGCCGGTCGTCCCGGCCGGGACCGAAGCGCGTGGGCGGTCGGGATTGACGGCCGGGACAGGCGGCGCTTCGGCACCCTTCCCGCTCTCGCCGACCTTCGGTTTCGCCCCGGCCACCGCGGAAGCGCTCCCGGGCGTTCCTTCGGTCTTCATGGCTTCCGACTCGTCGATGGAACGGGGCTTGGCTTGGGCGATCCGCACGGCATCCGATTCCCCCGCCGAACGAGGCAGGGAGGACTTGGTGGGCGTCTTCTCCGGGACGGGCTGGGCAGCGGTCTGATTGCGGGCCGCGACAAAAGGGGTCTCCTTGGGAGCGATGCGGTTGGCCAAGGCATTGGTTTCGGCCAGACGCATCGAGGGCGGCAGGCGGTGTTCCGGAATGACCGTCGGCGCCACGGAGACCTCGACCAGGCGAACCGGCAAAACCGGCACCTGCAACGTCTTCGGCAAGGTGTAGAAAAGCACGAGGTGCAGCACAACCGTCCCGACCGCCGCCCAGCAGGCGGCGCGGATGTCGATGAGCGGGTCTTCCTGCACGGCCGTCACCATACGACCCGCGGCCGCGACTTCAAGGTCAGGCGTGGGAAATCGCCGGCTCAAGCCTGCAGGACCGTGCGGAGGCCCAGCGCTTCCAGCCGCTGCGTCACATACTCCACGGGGAGCCCCATGATGGTGGAGATGGGACGCTGGTAATCCGCGATGATGATTTCGCGTCCCTCCTGGATGCCGTAGGCGCCGGCCTTGTCCAAGGTGTTCACCAAGCACTGATAGCGGGTGATGTCGTCCTCGCTCAAGGCCTTGAAGCGCACCCATGCGGTGATGTCGGCCTCCTCCTGGAGCCCACGCTCCAAGCAGACGAGACAGACGCCGGTGTGCACGGTATGCTCGCGGCCGGAGAGGCGGCGGAGCATCGCCCGCGACTCGGCCAGGTCCGCCGGCTTGTTCAAGGCGCTGTCGCCGAGCGCGACGGTGGTATCGGCACCAAGGACCAAAGCCGCGGGGAACTGGCGCGCGACGGCCAAGGCCTTGAGGCGGGCGTTGTGCAGGACCATCACCCGCGGATCGGTCGAAGGGTCCTCGTGCTCGGTGACCGCCGCGACCTCGACCGAATGCGGCAGACCGGCCTCCCGGAGGAGTTCCGTGCGGCGGGGCGAGGCGGAAGCCAGGATGAATCGGAGCGAGGCAGGCACGGGAAGGTCATGAAGGTCGCCGCCGCCTTTGACAAGCCACGACCCGGCCTTTGCTTTCGTCTTTCACTCCCGAAGAATCCCCGACATAAAACCCCAGCCCCATGCGTCTCGCCCTGCTGCTTTCCCTTGCCTGCGCCGCCTGGGCGTCCGCCGCCGAAAAAGGCGCCCGCGACTTCCTCAAGAAGCCCGATGCTTGGTACGCGTCCGCCGATGCCAAGCAAACGGGGGCCATCATCCTTTCCTACCAAGCCGACTCCGGTGGTTGGCCCAAGAACACGGACACCGTGACCAAGCCCTACACCGGCAAGCGCGCCAGCCTGCAGGCGACGTTCGACAACGGCGCGACCCTCGACGAGCTCCGGTTCTTGGCCCGGATGTTCCATGCGACCAAGGACGAGGCCTACCGCCAAGCCTTCGACAAGGGCCTCGCGCACGTGCTTGTCGCGCAGTACCCGCATGGTGGCTGGCCCCAATACTACCCGCTCAGCAAACAGTACCACCGTCACGTGACCTTCAACGACAACTCCATGGTCCGCATCCTGGAGTTCGTCCGCGAGGTCAGCCGCGACGCGCGCTATGCGTTCGTCGACCCGAAGCAGCGCGAGGCCTGCCGAACGGCCTTCGACAAGGGCATCGCCTGCATCCTGAAATGCCAGATCGTGGTCGACGGCAAGCCGACCGTGTGGTGCGCCCAACACGACGCCCAAACGTTGCTGCCCACGCAGGCCCGCTCCTACGAGCTGGCCTCGTTCAGCGGCTCGGAGTCGGTCGGCATCACGCGCCTGCTCATGAGCATCGAGAAGCCGTCCCCTGAAATCAAGGCGGCCATCGCCGGCGCGATCCAGTGGTTCGAACAACGCAAGGTGACCGGCATCCGCATCGAAACCGTCGCGGACCCGAAGTCCCCCAAGGGCAAGGACCGCATCGTCGTGAAGGACTCCAAGGCGCCCGCGCTGTGGGCCCGCTTCTACGACCTCAAGTCCGGCCAACCCTACTTCTGCGACCGCGACGGGATCCCGAAGCCCGCGCTCGCCGACATCGGCTACGAGCGTCGCAACGGGTACAGCTGGTACGGCGCCTACGCCCGCGACCTGCTCGAACAGGACTACCCGAAGTGGAAGCAGGCTAATCCATGAGCGCACGCCGGCTGCTGATCGCCGGAGGCATCTTCGCCCTGGTCCTCGCGTGCCTGACGTTCTTCAACTGGCAGGCCGCCCGGCATTACCATCGCCCACGGACCTCCCAGCCGCAGTTCCTGCACTACGTCGACGTCCGTAGCGCCCAGGAGGCCGGCGAGGTCGAACATGGCCGGCTTCCCGCCATCTTGCCGGCCAACAGCACCGACCTGAACGTCTGGTTCAGCAACGAATCCTACCTCAGCGGTTCGTTCACCTTCCCGGCCCAGGACTTGGCGGCCCTGAAAGAACGGGCCAGGCATATCAGCGGCGCGGTCATCGATGACTCGCCCATCAAAGGCTCGCTCGGTGAGCACTACGCCGTCGTCACCTATTCCGACCAGGGCAGCGCTTTCCGCCTGATCATTACTCCCTTGGAGAAAGACCCGAAGCTCCTGCATGCCCTCTGGGAAAGAAAGCGCGAGCGCTAGGCCGACGGAACCTTAGGCACGGCTTGCAGTCTGCTAGGATAATCTCCTTTTTGAGGGGACCCCGATGCCCCCGCGTCTGTCCATCCCCTTGGTCCTCGCCTTGGCTGGCTTTGCTGCCGGAACCGCCTCCGTCCAGGCGGCGGACAACGCGCAGGCCGAACAGGCCGTTGCGCTGCTGGAAGCGCGTTGCTTCAAATGCCATAGCCACTCCGCCGGCAAGAACAAGGGGGGCTTGGTCATGGATAGCCTGGCGGGGCTGACCACCGGGGGCGACGGCGGCGCGGCCCTGCTCCCCGGCAATCCCCAAAAGAGCCTGTTCCTCCAGAACATCCTGTCGACCGACCCGGACGTGATGATGCCGCCCAAGGGCGAACGGCTCACCCAGGAGGAAGTCGCGCTGCTGACCGCTTGGGTGCAGGCGGGCGCGGCATGGCCGCAGAGCCGAACCAGGGCGCCGGCCGCCGACCGTTACCTTCCCGGCACCATCGGCGCCAAGGAAAAATCGTGGTGGGCCTACCAACCCGTCAAACGCCCCGCCCTGCCCGCCGGCGGCGCCGCCAACCCGATCGACCGCTTCATCGAGGCCCGGCTCGGGCAGGAAGGCCTGACCGCTTCCGGTGAAGCCGAGCGGGCCGTCCTCATTCGACGTGTGACCTTTGACGCCACCGGGCTGCCGCCCACGCCCGAAGCGGTCGCGGCCTTCGTCGGCGACCGGGACCCGCTCGCCTACGAGAAACTCGTCGATCGCCTGCTGGCCTCGCCGGCCTACGGCCAACGGATGGCCCGCGCGTGGCTCGACCTCGTCCGCTACGCCGACAGCGATGGCTACCGCATCGACGACTTCCGCCCGACCGCCTGGCGCTACCGCGATTACGTCATCAAGGCCTACAACGACAACAAGCCCTACGACCGCTTCGTGCAGGAGCAGCTCGCCGGCGACGAGCTCTTCCCCGGCGACCCCGACGCGCTCACGGCCCTCGGCTACCTCCGGCACTGGATCTACGAGTACAACAACCGCGACGTCCGCGGCCAGTGGGAAAACATCCTGAACGACATCACGGACACGACCGGCGATGTGTTCCTCGGCGCGGGGATGCAGTGCGCGCGTTGCCACGACCACAAGTTCGACCCGCTGCTCCAACGCGATTACTACGCGCTCCGGAGTTTCTTCAACAACACCTTGCCGGTCGAAGATCGGATCGCATGGACCGACCAAGCCGCCGCCGACCATGCGCGCCGGCTCGCGCCCTGGGAGCAGCGGACGCGCACGATCCGCGATGAGATCGCCGCGCTGGAGAAAAGCTACCGCGAGACCGCGACCAAGAAGGCCATCGAGATCTTCCCCGACGACGTGCAGGCGATGATCCTCAAGCCCGCCGCCCAGCGGACCCCCTACGAGCACCAGATCGCCGCGCTCGCCTGGCGCCAGGTCGATTACGAATACGGTCGCCTCGATCGGTCCATCAAGGGCGCCGATAGCGTCAAGCACGCGGACCTGAAGCGGCAGCTGGCCGAACACGACCTCCTCAAGCCGGCCGAGCCACCCTTCGTCCTGTCGGTCCGCGAAACGGGTGCCCAAGGCCTCGATGCGGTCATCCCCAAGAAGAACACCGTCGTCCCGCCCGCCTTCCTCACCGTCCTCAGCGCCCAGTACCCGGCCGAGCCGGCCAAGATCACGCCGACCGCCGACGGCACCTCCACCGGGCGTCGCTCCGCCCTCGCCCGCTGGCTGACCGACCAGTCCAACCCCTTCACCGCCCGTCTGGCGATGAATCGCCTCTGGCAACTCACCTTCCGCCGCGGCCTCACGCCCTACGCGAGCGATTTCGGCCGCCTCGGCGAACCGCCCTCCCACCCGGAACTGCTCGATTGGCTGGCCGCCGAGTTCATGGCCAAGGGCTGGGACCAGAAAGCCCTGCACCGCCTGATCCTCACGAGCGCGGCTTACCGTCGCTCGTCGTCGCACCCGACGCCACAGGCTGGCCAGCTCAAGGACCCCCAGAATGCGCTGCTCTGGCGCTTCCAGCCGCAGCGGTTGGAGGCGGAACAGATCCGCGACGCCCTCTTCGCGGCCGGCGGCGACCTCCGGACCGACCAGCAAAACGGCCCGAGCGTGGTGTACGGCGAACCGACCCGCAGCATCTTCACGCGCATCATGCGCAACAACCGCGACCCGCTCGCCGACGTGTTCGATGCCCCGCAATGGTTCAACAGCGCATCCTCGCGCGATGTGACGACGACGCCGATCCAATCGCTGCTGCTCCTCAACAGTCCCTTCATGCTGAAACGCGGCGAAGCGCTCGCCGCCCGCCTTTCGAAGGAAGCCCCGGGCGATGAGGCCGCCCAGGTGCGACGTCTCTATCAACTGCTCTTCGCGCGTTTGCCGACCGCCCCGGAAGCCGCGCAGGCGGCCCAGTTCCTCCAAGCGGTGCGGGCGCAGAAGCCCCCGGCGTCCGTGAGCGCCGCCTTGGCCAATGATTTCCAGCCCGAGAAAGTCCCCTTCCGGGACGGCCAAGGCGCGCACCTCGAGTCCGGCCACCGCAAGCCATTCCTCGCCCCCGGCGTCACCGAGGTCGACCTGGCCCGTGGCTTCACCGTTGAGGCGGTCATCGTGCCACGCACGGTCAGCGACACCGGCTCGGTCCGCGTCATCGCCGCGCAGGTCGGCAAGGGCAAGGCCGACGGCTACTGGCAGTTCGGCGTGACCGGACAGAAGTCCCGTCGCGCCCCGCGCGTGCTCGTGCTCCAAGCCTTCGGCCCGCTGCTGGGCGACAATTTCGGCGAGGCCGTGCATTTCTCCGGCCTGCGCATCGAGATGAACAAGCCCTACTACGTCTCCGCGGCCGTGCGTTATGCCGACAAGAACGGCCCGGGCGAAGTCGCGTTCTCCCTCAAGGACCTCGCCAACGACGACGAGCCGCTCCTCCATGACCGCGTGACCACCAGCCTCACGGGCGTGCGGACCGCCCCCCAACCCCTTCAACTCGGCGGCAAAGGATCCGATGGCGAAAGCTCCTTCCACGGCGTGCTCGACGACGTTCGCTTCAGCGCGGGCGCGCTCGCCGACCAGGCGTTGCTCTACGCGAACGAAGACCGGCGCCCCGACACCCTTGGTTTCTGGCGCTTCGAAAACAAGGGCGGCACCCTCAGCGACTCCTCCGGCAAGGGCCGCGCCCTCGCCGTCGGGACCGTCAAAGCCGCCCCGGAAGCCAAGGCCGTCGCCACGCCCATGGCGGCGCTCTGCCATGCCCTCCTGAACGCATCCGAATTCCTCTACGTCGAATGAACGATCCACGCTGCCATCGCGTCGAAGCGACGACCTCCCGCCGCGACTTCCTCTTCAGCGCCGGCCTCGGCCTGGGCGCCATGGCTTTCAGCGACCTCCTCGCCAAGGAGATCGTCGTCCCCGCCCCCGGGACGCCCTTGCAGCCCGGCGTCGGCGAGATCAAGCCCCGCGCCAAGAGCGTGATCTTCCTCTTCATGGAAGGCGGTCCCTCGCAGATGGACCTCTACGACCCGAAGCCCCTGCTGAACAAACTCGCCGGGCAACGCCTGCCGGAGAGCTTCGGCTCCGTCATCACCGCCATGGGCGAGTCCAAGTCCCCGCTCCTCGCCTCGAAGCGCGAGTGGAAGCGGCACGGCCAATCCGGCCAGTGGTTCTCCGACTGGATTCCGCATATCGCATCCTGCGCCGACGACCTCGCGGTCATCCGCTCCTGCCAAGCGGACGGCATCAACCACTCCGCCGGCGTGTGCCAGATGAACACCGGCTCGATCCTCGCGGGCAAGCCCTCGCTGGGCTCGTGGATCAATTACGGCATCGGCTCCGAGAACCGCAACCTGCCGGCGTTCATCGTCATGCAGGACAACCAGAGCAGCGTCATCAACGGCCCACGCAACTGGGGAGCCGGTTTCATGCCCGCGGGCTACCAAGGCGTGCGGCTCACCGGCGGCTCGGAACCCATCCCCAACCTCAACACGCCGGAAGCCGTCAGCGCCGACCTGCAACGCTCGAAGCTCCAGTTGATCAACAGCGTCAACCGGGACTTCGCGGCCCGCTACCCGGACCGCTCCGAACTCGGCGCCCGCCTCGCCGGCTATGAACTGGCCACCCGCATGCAGGCCGAGGCCCCCGGCATCGTCGACCTCACCGGCGAGACGGAAGCCACCCGGACGCTCTACGGCCTCGACGACAAGACCACCGAGGGCATGGGGCGGCTCTGCCTCCTCTCGCGCCGCATGGTCGAAAAAGGCGTGCGCTTCGTGCAGATCTACCACGGGGCCGGCTCCAAATGGGACGCCCACTCCAAACTCGAAGCCAACCACGCCGGCCTCTGCGCCTCGATGGACAAGCCGGTCGCCGGCCTGCTCAAGGACCTCAAGTCCCGCGGGTTGCTGGAGGATACGCTCGTGGTCTGGGGCGGTGAATTCGGCCGCACCCCGATGTCCGAGAAGGGCGACGGCCGCGACCATAACCCGACGGGCTTCACGATGTGGATGGCCGGTGGCGGCGTGAAAGGCGGCCAGACGATCGGCGGCACCGACGACCTCGGCCTGCGCGCGGTCGACACGCCCCTGCATGTCCATGACCTCCACGCGACCATCCTGTGGCTCCTGGGCATCGACAATATGGGCCTGACTTACCGCTACAAAGGCCGACCCGAACGCCCGACCCAGAACGAGGGCGAGCCGTACAAGAAGATCGTCGGGTAAGCGGCGGCGTGGCCCAGGCTCACAAAGGGTGATGTGGCGGCCTCCGGCCGTTCCCTTTTCGCTTTGGCAGCCCTCCCACGGCCACCATAGTCGCGCCATGCCTTCCACCGCCCGTCGCCTCTCCGGCTTCACCGAATCGGTCATCCGCGGAATGACCCGTCTGGCCAACCAACACGGGGCGATCAACCTGTCGCAAGGCTTCCCCGACTTCGACCCGCCCGAGCCTTTGCTGGCGGCCTTGGAACGCGCCACCCGCGGCCCGCACCACCAATACGCGGTGACCTGGGGCGCGCCTCGCTTCCGCCAGGCGCTCGCGGCGAAGGTCAACCGTTTCTCCGGTCTGCAGTTGGACCCCGACCAACACTTCGTGGTCACGTGCGGCAGCACCGAAGCGATGATGTGCGCGATGATGACGGCCTGCGACCCCGGCGATAAGGTCATCGTCTTCTCGCCGTTCTACGAGAACTACGCGGCCGACGCCATCCTCTCGGGCGCCCAGCCGATCTACGTCCCGTTGCGGGCGCCGCACTTCGGCTTCGATCCCGACGAGCTCGCCAAGGCCTTCGAACAGAAGCCCAAGGCCATCATCGTCTGCAACCCCTCCAACCCGACGGGCAAGGTCTTCACCCGCGCCGAGCTGCTGGAGATCCTGCGCCTGGCCGAAAAGCACGACGCCTATGTGATCACCGACGAGCCTTACGAGCACATCGTCTACGCCCCGCACCAGCACGTGCATTTCGCCGCCCTGCCCGGCGCTTTCGAGCGCACGATCACGTGCAATTCGCTGTCCAAGACCTACTCGATCACCGGCTGGCGCCTCGGCTACGTGCAGGCGGCCCCGCACATCATCGCCCAAGCCCGCAAGGTGCACGACTTCCTCACCGTGGGCGCGGCGGCCCCGTTGCAGGAAGCGGCCGTGGCCGGACTCGAGCTGCCCGACAGCTACTACCAGGGGATGGCGGCGGACTACGCGCAGAAACGGATGCTGTTCATGGACATCCTGCGGCAGACAGGGCTGTCCTTCACGGAACCGCAAGGTGCCTACTACGCGATGCTCGACATCTCGCCGCTGGGCTTCGCCACCGACACCGCCGCCGCGGAATGGATGATCAAGGAGGTCGGCGTGGCCGGCGTACCGGGCTCGAGCTTCTTCCGTGAACCTGAGCAACGCTACATCCGCTTCCACTTCGCGAAGAAAGAAGCCACCCTCCGCGCCGCCGGCGAGAAATTCGCCCAAGGGCTGCGGAAGCGGTAACGCGGGGGAGTTCAACGGACGGCGGCCAGGAGCACCGCGAGCCCGACCGCCACAGTCATCTTCCGGACCTTTCCTCGTCGCTTATTCCGGCCCCCCTTTTCAGTTCTAAACGTTTGCACCTTTACCCAGGCCGCAGCCCGATGGGCACCGTGGCACTCATTAGCCGCAGGGAGAAATCGCCCCACATCCCGTCCTCGTTGTCGCGCTCTCGCCCTACCGCGAACCGCTGTTCGCCATACCCCTATCTTCCCCTTGCCCCCGCGACCCCTTATCCCCTATTCCCCAATCGTTCGATGCGCCTTCTCCTCCTCGCTCTCACAGCCTTGCTCGTCGGCTGCGCCAGCAGCCCCGATGCCTTCACGCAACAGCGCCAACTCGGCAAAGGGCTCAACATGGGCAACTCCCTGGAAGGCCCGACCGAGGGCGAGTGGGGCCGGAAGATCGAGGACGCGGACTTCCCGCGCATCAAAGCCGCGGGCTTCGACTCCGTGCGCATCCCGGTCCGGTGGTCGACCCACGCGGCCAAGACGGCGCCCTACACCATCGACCCGGCCTTCATGCAGCGGGTTGACCACGTGGTCCGCACGGCGCTGGCGGCCGGCCTCGCGGTTTCGCTCAACGTGCACCATTACGACGAGCTGGACCAAGAGCCTGCGGCGCATCGCGAGCGTTTTGCGGCCCTCTGGCGGCAGATCGCCGAGCACTTCGCCTCCTTCCCGGACACCCTCCAGTTCGAGGCCTACAACGAGCCAAACACGAAGCACACCGCCAAGGACTGGAACCTGAACTTCGCCGCCGCGCTCCGGGAGATCCGCCAGACCAACCCGACGCGCGCCGTCCAGGTCGGCGGAGTCGAATGGAACCAAGTCTACACGCTCAAGGACCTCCAGCTCCCGCCTGAAGACCGGCACCTCATCATCCACATCCACTATTACGCCCCGTTCCACTTCACCCACCAGAATGCTTTCTGGATCAAGGGCTCCGAGGCTTGGAAAGGGACCAAATGGGAAGGCACCGAGAAGGAACTCGCGGCCGTGCGCAAGGACTTCGACGTCGCCGCGGCTTTCGCGAAAGCCCAAGGTCGCCCGGTGCATCTCGGTGAATTCGGCACCAACGCCGGGGTGGAGGACATGGCGGCCCGCGTCCGCTGGACCAAGTTCATCCGGGCTACCGCGGAAGAGCGCGGCTTCACTTGGGCTTACTGGGAATACCAAGCGAACTTCGGCCTCTGGGACCCCCAGACCCAAACCTGGCGCACGCCCTTGCTGGAGGCGTTGGTGAAGTAAGGGGGAGACTTACAAGGGGTTGGGGGTTGGGGGATGGGATGCGTCAGCTGCCTCGGGTAGGGACGCGACTGCCTCGCGTCCGTTCGCCGGCAGACGGAGGAATCCGACCGCTCGGCTATTCACCTGCCTCGGGTAGGGTTGGCACTGCGTGCCAACCTAGTTGCCTCGGGTGGAGGCGCGGTAAACCACGCCCCTACCTTTGATCCGTCATCCGTATTCTGTAATCAGCAATCCTCAAGGACAGCACGTAGTGCTGTCCCTACCCTCAACCCAACCCTTTTTCGCCCTGCGAAAAAGAGTGGTGCTCCCGTTGGGACTCGAACCCAAATCGCCGGCTTCGGAGGCCAGAATTCTATCCATTGAAATACGAGAGCGTCCCGCCATCCAAACAAGCGGAGCACTGGGGAGTCAAATACTTCCCGAAATCAGCTATTTGGCGGGCTTTCCCGACCCCGCTTTGGCGGCATCCTTCACCGCAGCCGGCTCCGGCTCCATGCGCTCGGGCACGGCGACGATCCGCGGGACCTTGCGGTCGGGATCGGGTACGATGAAGAGGAGGTGACGCTGCCCCGGCTCCTTGACCCAACTCGAGCGCATCAGCGGCACGCTCTCTTCCTCCCCTTGGTCAGGCGCGACATCGACGAGCACGTGGTAGACATCGCCGGGCTTGCCGGGCGGCAACTGGATCGCGGTCTGACGCGGGGCGACGATCGCCTGGGCGGTGCCGAGCTTCGAGTAGATGGTGCGTCCACTGAGGTTGAACCAGAGCACGGCTCCTTCCGGAGCTTTGGTGCGCGAAAACTCCACGGGGAGCATGCGGAACGCCAAGGGACCAGCTTCACCGGTCGGCAACAGGACGACGAGCGGGTCGTTCATGCCGTCCGGAATATCCACGAACGGGGCGTTCGCCGGCAAGGGCTCGGCTTTGGTCGGAGCCTTGGTGGCCGCGTACACGCGCACGGTACCGGCAGTCAGCGCCAAGCGCTTGGTCGAAACCGAGAGGCGCGGCAGGTCGACTTCCTTGATCTCCTTGCCCGCCACCAGGAAAAGGCTGGCCGGCGCATCATCCGGGGCCTGCACGTAGAGCAGACGCAACGAACGGGCGGAAGACCCCTCCTGCGCCGAAGCGACGGCAAACCAGCAGGTGAGGAGAAGGACAAAGGGACGGATCATAGGTCTTTGGGCGCCAACCAACGGAACGAGACCAAGCGCACCCGTCGGCCGAGGACGACGTTGACGCGACGGTTGTTGGCGGAGGTCGGCAAGGTGACATCCCCGAGCGGGGCTTCATGCGCCGGCACCGTGGCGTCGACGTAATCGGGAATGCGCTGATACACGGCCTCGCACCAAACCTTGGCGCTGGCCCCATTCACGAGCGGCGAAGTGCCCATGGCGCGGACGACGAAGGTTTCATCGCGCACGCTGATGACGGGCGAAAGACGGTCGAGGACATCCGCCTGACGCGGCCAGCCCGGGAACCCGAAGGTCGAGGAGCCCTCGGCCGCCTTGGGATGGAGGTAATCCCCCTTCGCCCCGGCGGCCGAATTCGTCCAATCGCCCAGCGGGAGCTGCTGTTCCAGGCCGCTGAAATCACCGACCTTACTCGTGGTCTTACCGAGGTTCTTCGCGTTCACGGCGGGGTTGAAGCTATTGCCGGCATTCTCGAGCGCCTTCAAGGCCGTGCCCAACGCGCCGCTCAGCGTCGGATCCAAGGGATTCCCCGGCTGCGGCGCCGCCAACTGGCGATTGACGAATTCGGAGAGCGAGAGGAACGGGCCACGGGCCTTGACCTGCTTCACGATCTCGACGGCGAGCCGCTCGAGCTGCGCATCGGTCAGCGCGGCGAAACCGAGCACGGCGCCGGAGGAGCCGCCCGAGGTCACGGGACCTTCATGGGCGATGGACATGCGAGCCAAGGGATTGGAGGCCGTGGCCGTGCTGACCGAGGCGTTGCCGGGCTTGATGTACGGCACGGAGGTCGAACGGAGGTTGCCGAGCAAGGCACGCCAAGCGACGACCGAGGTGCTGTTGACGTTGAACTGTCCCGGGACGCGCAGGGTGGCGGCCACGCGCTGATAGGCGACGGGCTGCACCGGGGTGCCGGAGAACCCGCTGTTGCCGGTCACGGCGAGGTCGAAGAGCGGGGCGTTGGCGTTGGGCAAGAACCAGGCGTTCGGCAGCGTCGTGGTACCCGCGGCAAAAGAAGCCCACCGCTTCTTCATGCTGTCCATGACGGCTTGGTTCCACACGTGCTCGTTACCCGAGGAGGGACGGAGCGAGGACCAATCGGTCGGCGACGGCGCCACGGACGAGAAGAACCAATCGTCGAAGAGGATGTGGTTCAGGCAATAGCTGTCGTCGTGCTGCAGGAAGGCCTGGTGAACCTCGTCGCGGCTGCGCAGGCTGCCGGTCTGGTCGATCCAACGGCCGACGGCGTCGTCGGGCGGCAGGATCGGCGAGGCATCCGCATTGCCGATCAGGCCATAGTGGAACGGCGGCGCGGGGTTGGTGGCGCGGATGTCGCAACCCTGCAGGCCCGGGATCGACTGGACCGGCTTGACGGGGAGCTCGGCGACGGCGGCGCGCTGCAGGCCGGTCGTGGGATCGAGGCCGGTCAGGATGAAACCGCCGAAATTGCTCGTGGGGTCCGACTGCGGGCCGTTGAGGTCCGCGAACCCGGTCATCGGCAGGAAGTAGAGGTCATAAGGGGCGTTCACCGGATTCAACGCGCCCGCGTACTGCACGCCGGAATTCGACGACGAATAGAAGGCGCCGGGGTTCGTCGCCCCGATCTGCCCGGCCATCGAGAGGGTGCTGGTGTCGCTGACGTTGGCCGAAGCATACGCGTAAGCCGTGAGGACTTCGGCGGACTTCTGGCCGATCTCGGTGTACGTCGTGAAGGGCGAAGCCTGAAGGAAGCCCTTCGAGACGGTCTTCACGCCGGTACGGTTGTTGTACTGCGCGACGCCATCGTTCGAGAGGCGCAGGCCGAAGGCGAAGGTCCCGAACGCGCGCGGGGACGCCGCCGCTTCCCCCACGGTCTGCTGGAAGGGATAAGGCGCGTCTTGCCCGTAGAGCTGCTGGAACTGGGCGGTGCTGGTACCGACGAAGCTGAAGCGGACCGGCGAATACTTGTAGTTCGCCGGGTAGTAATCGTAGTAGATGCCGTCGCGAGCCAAGGTCGTGTTATCGATGTTCTTCAGCAATCGGTAGCTGAGCAGGCCGCTGCCGGACGCCGTCCCCGGCAGGACCATCTGCCAACCCGACCGACCGCTCGCGACGTAGCCCGGGGTCAGGTTGTAGGTGCCCGAGCCCGTCCCCAGCGGGACCGTCGTGAGGGCGCCTTCGTTCATGGCGAAAACGCGCGTCTGGCCTGGCTCCAAGGTGATTTCGGCGCCGCCACCAATCTGGAGGTTCACCCCGCCGGTGAAATACCCGCCCACGTGCTGGGTGACGTTGAAGCCCGCGCCATCGCTGCAATTGATGTAGACAGGCAGGGACTGCCACTTGCAATAGGCGCGGAAACTGGGGACGGTGAGGCGGACGTTGAAGGGGTTCCAGAGCGTGACGACGGGTTGCGCGATGAAGGCCGGCGAAGAGCCGGCGGCGGACGACGCGAAGACGTACTGGATGCGCGCGATGAGGGGGTGGCGATGGATGCGCTCGTAGTAGCTGTACAGGTCACCCGCGTTGGTCGCGGCCACGGGCTGCGGCGGGAGCATCGTGGTGACGTTGGCGAGCTGGGGGTCGGGGTTGGTGACGTACTTCCGGTAGTGTAGGCAATAGTCGGTGAGGTAGGCCCAGCTGCGGATCGGGGGGAAGGTCGACAGTCCCGAGTAGCCGCCGAAGTTCGTGCCACCGTCCGAAGCGACCCCCGCCGAGGTGCCACCGAGCGAGCCGTAATCGGACCACCAATACATCAAGGCGTGGCGACGACGATTCCCGATGCCGCCCGGCATCTGCGCGTCGGGCAAGGGACGCTGGAAGGCGAGGTCGTGATCCGGGTCGCCGGCATTGCG
>JACCDW011432795.1_pt1 | contig 24592 bp, 7 predicted proteins | sample 7449781 | NCBI WGS metagenome assembly JACCDW01 (sample SAMN15323449, study PRJNA562643) | freshwater metagenome | isolation source: river surface water | place: USA:Blue River Watershed | collected 2017-08-18
CAGGACCCCTCTAGGATCCACGATTTCGGTAGGGCGCCGAGGTCCGTGGCGGGTAACGAGAAGCGCAGACCACGAATCGGCTCTCTCTGTGTCGGCAGTCGGATAAGGAGAGGGGCTTTCGCGTAGTCTACCCAGCGCCTATTCGCCGTCGCCGTATCTTTGAGAGCATCGGGGCCCTCTTTGGGATTGCGGCGCGTGCCGCCGAAATTGGTAATTTGGAGTTCGGCGGGGTCAATATAGCCAGAGGGTGTGAGAAAGAGGAGAGGCGCGCCAATTTGGACGAATTTGCTGGATGCGTCGTGAGGCTCTATGCTGCGAATGCGGATCCAAGAGGGGCGCTCCTGGGTGTTTGCCTTCGGCGGCTGCTGCTCCGCGGCTACGAACGGCTCAATTGTAGCCGTTGGACGAGATAAAGCGGGTGCTGTGGAAATTGGCGTACCCGTCCAACGGAAAATTTGGGAGGTTACGAATTGCCCCGTGGGATTCGCAGTTCCATCTACAAACGTATAGTCGGTATTCTGCTCGTGAAGAGTCGCCCAGGTCACTCCGTTAATAGACCCCTCTACCTTCCACCGTTTCGGTATCTTTGTATTGGTACCTGTCGTAATACTATAGGCATGTATAGTGTATGTATCATACAGATATATTACGACGGATTGGTTCGCCTTCAGTTCTAAGCGGGGTGCGCCTGTGGACGGACTTGACGCACAATAGTGCAGCAGGAGATCCGCCATATTGTAATTGAGCCTACAGACGGGTGGTGATACTGTACGATCATCGGTGTAGCCAATTTGGCATGGTTTTGCCATGTTCGTGCGCGTATACAGGTATAATGGCCGATCTACAGCAGGAAGTTTGTTTGTATCCAGCCTACAAATCGGGTATTGAGATCTAGGGTCCAATCCCTCCGTGTACTCAGCATCACATGCTGTTCCCGCCGGTGGTAGGTAGGAGCCGAGACGCAACTCCTTTCCACCTGAATCTGTAATAGTGACATACGCCTGACCCATAAACACTGGCTGAATTGCATTTGTGTTCACAAGATTTGTTGGGCAAGTGTAAGTTGTCGGCGGCGTACCGCTGATCGTGTAGAAATTCAGACGGTACAGTTCAACACTCGTCGGGCTTGTAGGAGTAAAACGGAGCATACGAAATTTGCTTTCTGCTGTGAGTGCTGCTTGTGGTGTGGTGATAGCGGGTGCATCAGGGTCACTGGCAATTGCGTTGAGCGTAACGCCAGATGGGAGTGCCGAAACCAATTCAACACTATAGACGAAGGCTGTATCCAGAGTCGGCTGAAAGAAGGATGCGTTGGGTTTACGATAGACAACGCGGAAGAGTTGTGTCGCATTGTAGAGACGGATGTCTAGGTCCCCAAGAGGTCCATATTCAGCATAGATAGCCTGAATAAAGACGGAATCTCTATCGGTCGTGTAGCCAATGCGGGAAGCCGCGCCTATCCGCTTTCGGAACACGGACTCCGTCGGTGTCACTGTATCAAAGTACTTCGGATTCCAAAACTCGCGGAGACGGTTAGCGAGTACTATTTGTGTGGCTGCAACTGTAACTCCTGCCGCAAGATCTGGGAAAAATCGGAACTCAGAGGTTGTTTCCACCGAGTTTTCAACAGATGTTACGAATGGTGCTGTATTCCCGCCCGTGAACTGCACTCGCTTGAATGAGTCTGCAAAGGGCAATTTGTCGCTTTTGGTAACACGGTATTCACATGTCCCAGCATCTAGGCGCCGCGCATCCACGACAACAGACCGCATACCTGACGCAGCCAAAAATGTATCGTTGCTGCAGTCGGAGTTGGTGGTAATATTCGTGGCAGGAATCGTTGGGCGCGATGTGATGCGGGTTGTTAGTGTCTCTTCGGTTGGGCCTCCAGTTGCTGCCGGCGCGACTGCCTGCACGCTTGCAGCCCTGTAGACACCATTTTGCTTCGTGAAGTTCACGCGTATGGAGCGATTGTAGAGGCAGGTTGCCGCATCGGGTGCCTCTACACGCTGCGTTGTGGCTGCATAGAAGGGGGCAAAGGTTGCACCGCCCGCCTGGTCCGCACTCACGATCGCATAGGCACTCTTGCAGTCAACGCGATCACGAGGTGAGACGGAATCTACTACGACAGGCTGCAGGGGCGCATTTGACAGTGTAGTTAGATTGGAATTTGCTAGCGGAGATGTCGTAAGAGGCTGGTATCCGAGGTCGGCCAGATCATCCATTGTTGGAGGCGTCGGTAGCATCTTCATACAGCCCTGTAGGAACTGCTGCACAGGTTGGAACCACGTTGTGGCACCCGTACCGTTGAAAGGGAGGATACGACCAACAGAAGTGTTGGAGCCCGTGGCAGCAGGCTTCGCGCCGTAGCAATTGATGCCCGCGCGATCCGTTTTGCTGGCGACGGTCTCACTCAGATTGCTCGTGGCGGCGCAAGGAGATTTCTTCACCGGATTTCCATCGGGCGCCGTGTCCAGAACCCAGCCAGGTGTTCCGCACCAGTCTGCACCCATGCGGAGTGCGTGGGACACCTGGTTCGTCGTCGCGAGTTCGGCCCCTATAGCCTTACAGGTGTTGTAGGCCTCTTCGTACGTGAAACCAGCCCCAGGAGATGCCACATAAAACGTCTCGGGCGGGCGATAGTTGCTGTCAAAGGTGAAGGAGCAGTATTCGCTCGGTTTCACCATCTTGCAGCGGGCGCCCCGTGTTCCCGCGTTCGTCTCATAAGTGAAATCGCACTCGGAGCCTGACGCAGCCCCGCCGCGCAGAATTCGCGTAATATACTCGGGATCCGTGTTGGTCTGCTGGAAATTCTGGAGGAAGACGCCGAGAATCGTAGGATCACTGCAGCGCACGGGCGTATCATTGGATCCACAGCCGTCTAGCACATTGATGGACGCGTAGGAGGCAAGAACATCTGAGCGGTAGGTTCTCAGAGCAGCGGTAATATTGTTGCCGGTTTCTAGTTTCTGGGCATCGCCGCGTATTAGAAGACTGGAAACGGCCGCCGTCAATTCATTATAGAAGGGCGCAATCGCCTCACTCGCATATGTGTAAATCTTCGTCAACAGGGGCTGGTTGCTATCTGCAAAGTAGCCCTGCCCGATCGCGGAAGTGCTGATTAGGTCGTATTGGCAATCACGTGTCGGATTTACATTTGTAAACATTGAAATGGTGTCGGTGAACGTCTGGGGTGTAGTGCTGCCTGTTAAGAAATTTCCAAAGACGGCCTCGTAGTCGCAGCGCTTGGATGAGCCATCTAGGCCGCCACCGCTGACGGCGCGATTGACGCGCAAAATCTGCGTACTCACTGTGCGCATGTTGTACGCGACAACCAGTTGGTTGATGACATCCGTATCGCTGCAGTATTTCGTCGGGCACGCTCCGTTTCCAGTGTCCAGGCCCACTCTAGGGACCAACGGTATCGGGACACCCACGGGGCTCGTAAAGGCCGTGAGAGGGTTGGCAGGGAATGCCGCCGCATAGGCCGCCGCGGTCTGGTACATGCGCGAGTCGGCAACCTTGTATGTCAACTTCTGTGAATACCAGTTCTCCGTGTCGGGCATCATCACTAATGTTCCAAAGCGGAGCACACTGGGCTTCGGCTGATTGGTTACACGGTCTGTTACAATCTCATGGAATGAGAAGGCGCAAGTAGAGGGATTGATTTGATTAAAGGAGACAACACTGCTGGGAAAATAGTTGTTCGCAATGAAGTCATAGGCCTGAGTTCCCGTGAGCGCGCGCACATCGGCGCGCGTATCAAAGCCCTGTGCTCTCTGGGAAAGGCGATATTCGGCCATGATACTCTTTACCTGATTGGGATCCGAGCAAGTGATATTTGCTGGAGTGGTATTTGTATAATTCTTCGTGTACTTAATGATGGGCGGGTAGAGTTGGCTGCCACCAGGATCATCTAACGGTAGATCAAAGCCGCAATTGTAGAGGGGGTTGAAGGAGAGTGCGGCAGCCCCATACGTGTCAGCAGACTCGGTGAATCCTGTGAAGGATAATTTCGTAATATCGGGCCGACCGCTCGCCTGCCGACCCGTGTCCCGTATGGACGCGTAGAATCGGGCGACGCGGAAAGTGTTGGAGAAACCACGCGCACAGCGTACACTTATATTGGTGGGGAAATAGAAATTGGCAACTGCCTCGCGGTTTGCTGCATCCGTCGCCGTACTCAGTACGATATCTTTGGATTCTCCCATTTTCTGGCGATTTGCGTTATATATGGTCACTGTGAGTGTCGTGTCCACATCATCCTCCAGAATCTGCGGATAGATCACCTTTATACTTGTAATTTCTGATTCACCGCCCATATTGATTTCAATATAGTCAGTGGAACCGGTCGCACTACTCTTGTAAAAGTTTGGAATTGTCCGCGGCCGAATCACGCCGTCTGTCAGAAGAGGGAGTTTTCCTTGGCGCGCGGTCGTATTTCTGGAATTGATGAATTGTGTATTTTTATCGGCAGGCAGCGCGCGTCCGTCAAATCCATATTGCTGCCCCGAAACTTCCTCGCCTGCAAACAGTGTCACATTGCTCAAATTTGCTGGTGTCACGAGCCCATAGCGGGCCACATTTACACCTTCATTATTGGAAGCAAGCACCTGTGAGAGTGCGAGGCGCTTTCCCGCCGTTTTGGGAGAAATCCGAATGAACTTTGCGCGCGGACCACAATTGGTGCCTGTATTCGCCGTATTCTGTTCCTCTTGTTGATACAGGTCGGCCACCTTTTGTTGATACGATACTTCCAGCCGATTCACCTCGTCAATTGTCATCGTTGTATTCCGAAGCGATTCATATTCTGTGGTAAGATCACGAATCGCGGTCTGCGTGTCGGTAGAGATTTTCTCCTGGACTTGATAGCGAGCGTCAAAAATCGTCTCGCCGACCTGGAACACATCGTTGAACATTTTAATACGCCGATTTCCTGTACCGAGGTCGTAATAGAGTTGTGCCATCGCGTTCAGAATCGCCTGCTTTTCGGCGACGGTGATTGAGGTTGTATCTGAGGCACTAACCAAATCTTTCGCAGATGCGAGGTCAAAGGTTGGTTTTAGAACAGTGTTGCTCACAGTTTTAACAGTGCTGTCGTATTTTGTGGTATCGCCGCCACTATTGTACTTCTGAATCCGCTCCACGCGTGTGTCGCCCCATGTCGTGATAAAGTTGCGCGCGTGATAGGGGATAAGCCGCAGCATTTCGCCCGTGAGTTGGACGTTGCAATTTGTCTCATTGTTGGTTACTGCGGCTTGGTCTTGTAGTAAAGTCATTTGTAGCACACCATTTATTGTACTAATTTTATTGGTGTATTCTGGCATAGCGGAGTAATTTGGACTCATATAGAGCCTCGTATCGCTACTCTTGATACGAAGTTGCTTATCCACAGCCGTGGGATCAGAGAAATTGAGAGGAATGCAAATGGAAATTGATTTATTAATTTCATCGCGATTTGTTTGGCTTATAGTGCCCTGTACTGGTATACCTTTCCAGGGGTACTTTGTTTTGTCACTGCCCTTTGATGTTCTAAATGCATCAATAAGCCGATCTACATATGCTGAACTTTCATTGTTTTCAGGATATTTAAATAAAGATACAGGGAGACCTGATTCATTCCAATTTACGGGGTCTGTGAGTAGATTTGTACCGATAAGCGCCTTTTCTTTAAATTTATCAGGATATTGAACATTGAAACCAACAATACACTCATCAGGAACACGAATAGCATCAAAACCAGTATCAATACTTTGATTACGATAGTATGGTGATACCCATAAACTATTTGTATAGCCTCTTACTTGTACCTGCCCACCGACAAGTTCATCACGAACAGATTCTTGATGCATTTTTCTAGACCATGGTGGTTCAGATGTCATGTTTTTATTATATGCTACATTGTCATAAAAAGGACTATTATACATGGAGTCCCACATCCATGGTCCATCTGGTTTATACGAGCATAGGGATAAAAAATATCCATGCGATACTTTGTTATTTAAAAATCTTGTAACAACGCGTGATGAATACGGTTTGCCAAACATAGGTGTGGCGGGACAAACCCACAGATTCTTAATATAACTATTTTTTGAGTATCCCTGGTAATGTGCGAAAAGTGTAAGACTTGGAAGACCAGAATAGACTACAGGTGCACTTCCAGGAGGAAAGGGATTGGGTATACTTTTTTTCCCATTTAGAATGTAACCAGTGATATTTTTTAGAGCATCTAGGTCAAATTCATTATTGATATTTTCTTTAAGGGTTGTACCAATATAACTCTCCAGGCCTGTTAACTCAAAATCAATCAAATTGAGTAAATTCCTCGCTGCCCCTTGTGCCATTGCATCTGTTTTGATTGAAATATCAATATCTAGAAACCGATTTCTAAAGGAAGATGGGAGACCCGATTTTACAATAAATGGTTCAAGAAAACTGTCTTTTACATAAGAAGAATAGTCGCTCAGCACACGTAAATTTACTATATCAGTTGGATCATTATCAAAACTATTATACCCCCTGTATGCAAAATTATACGGATTTTCACCTACGAACTTGAATATATAGGAAAATAGAATCCGCATTGTTTGCCGTTGATTGTCAGTCACTGTACTGCTTGTTCCATTATTCACATAATCACTCAACAAGAATCTAGAAAATATACTTTTATTGGTATTTGAGTTTCGTACGTAATTTAAAAACGATTCTTCATGACTCCAAATTTTCTTCCGAAAGAGGCCGAATTCGTATTCCAGAATTCTGCGTTGAATTTCCACGCGTTCCAAGTCAAAAATGGTGTATTGGCTGATACCGGCTGTTAATCCTTGATCATAGATTGTAGATTGAAGTAGAGAAAGACCGTTCCACTGTGTCGGCGTTTGAAATCCCTCTTGTATACCTTTGTCAAGGCGATTCCATGCAAATTTACTGAGTATTCCTACTGCCCCTATAAGGAGTAGTATGAATATCCAATGCCACCATTTCATAACGGCGACGCTCTACTAGACTGCCCTGAATTTACAGCGCCACGTACAGGCGCACGGGCGTGGCATCCATATAAGTTGCCGGCGTCGCGGATGCGTTTACGTATAATCCCCAAGTACCATCAGACCGAGGTGCTACGTAACTCGTTGGATTACCCGGGCTCGCGTATGTGAGGCGCGTCTGTTCCGTCGTAGGATTATAGTCCAGCGCGAACTTTTGCGATTCTGTCATAGTGGTGAAGAAGAGATACGGAGGATTATCAAAGATTTGACCGTCACTGCCAACCTTTGTCTTGTCAACAACTCCAGCACGGCTCACATTCATGGCGATGATAGGGGTTACCGGTGGCGGCACAACACCCGTCGGGAATGATGCACTGATAGGATCCCAGCCGTTCCATGTTAGTCTCAGAATCACCATCTCACCCCTATAGGGGACCAGGCCGAAATCAGGATCATTGTAGAGTTCATTCACCGATACACCGAACTCAATTACGTTCGGCTGCACATTCACCGCTGTGTAAATTTTCTCCAGTTCCATCCGAACGAAATTCGGCTTGCCGTAGGTCGGCGAGTTGAATGTATTCACTGCCATACGAACATGATTTAGAACCTGGAGGGACCAGGGGTTGATTCCAATTGTCGCCTGTAGGGTTGGACGTATAAGTTGTAACTGGGGTTCTTTGAATGTCACAACATCGGGATTTATGGTGTCAATACCGTATGCTGCTCCAAAAATATCAAACGAACGGTTGGCAATGTCTGTATCTGTGAAGGGAGGAATTGTGAATTGGCAATTTCCCCCCACGAGGGTAGGGGCCGACTCAGGCCCCGCCGTTCCGTTTACAACGAATTTGTATACACGAGTAAAGTACTTTTTATTGGATTCATACGTCGGATTATTCCGATCCCTCTTCGGCTCCTTTAGGAAATTCACGAACGTCTCCTCCATCTCCATCAATTCAATATGGCACTCTCGGAAGACTGCAAGGCCTGCTTTGGTTACGCCTATAATACTACGCTTCGTGGCTCCGAATTGTGTTTTGGGCCAATTATCGTAATTGTAGCGGCGGATGAACGCGTTCACGAATTCGGGATTGCGGCAATTGTAGCGGTTCTGGCCCGTGACACAGCCAGGAATTTCCTGCATACTTGCAAGTGTGTTCTGGAGTTTGCCCAATTCACTATTCATATGTTTGGCAGCATCATCCATTGCTTTGGGCATATTTTGTGACCTAAATGACGCAATAACACCATTTATTTTCTGATTTATCGTACCTATAAATCTAATAGGCCACGAATAGGGGCTCTCTAAATTCTGGTCGCCGCTCTGCTTATCAATAGATGTGCCAGACCCCCGATCCCATATCGGAAGTTCCGTATCAATATCATAGAGACAGGGGGAATCTGTAGGCGCTGCCTTCAATTTAAATCGGAGAGTCTGACGCTCCAGGAATGTAATAGACTTGTCCCCTGTTCTATCAAGGACGTCGGCCTGAAAATCACAGTAGACACCTTGCGTGTCGGTAGGTACAATCGGCGTAAATGCGCGCACAACCTGGAGAATTTTCTTGTCAGGGCCTAACTGATTGAACTGATTCACTAGGCGATTGATAATTTGTACATTGGAGCAGTCACTGTAGGCCGGCTTGCACGACTCGGCACGGGCGAAATTTGGATTCTTCGCCAACGCGAGGGCCGGCAATTCTAGGAATCCATTCGTCGGCACGGGGGTTATGAAAAATTTCCGGGGAAAATCGTGGGACTGGATAGTGTAATTGCAATTGTTATCTTCCGTGCTGGGGTCCAACACCATTTTGATGATTTGTGTGGAGGGTGGGTTATCCCTTCCTGTGGCGTCTTTTGTTATTACATTCGCTTTGAAAACGCAGACGGGATCCGATGCACCAACCGCATTCCGAATAGGTGTCTTTGCTTCCAAAATAGTTTGTATTTTAGCGTAATACCCCTTGGTCGGATCGCCAGGTACCATTTGATACTGTTTATTAAAGTCTGCCATGAGCGCGTCCTTAATCTTCTGTTTGCTACAGTCACCGAACGTGGCCGCATCACAGCCGGGTCGGGTCAACGATTCTGTAGCGGCCTGTTTCTGTGCTTGCTGCGTTGCGTTCAGTTTACTGCGTTGCTCCGCCGTCATCGCGGCAAATTCCGTAAGAGGAAGTGCATTGAACTCTGTATTGGTTATAGGGGGTGCGAAATATTGGGAATCAAAGGTCTGGAGAGGATCTACAACAACATTGGGGCCGCCGATCACGAACCCCTGCGTGCCCAAATCCCAAGCGTAGGAGCAAGCCGTCGTATCCAGAATACGCGGCTTCGCCGAAATGCTAATATTCTGGCCACTATCGGGTATGTCCGTTTTATCAGTCGGATTTATTGCAATGTCGCGGACGAGATATTTGCATGTGCGGTCTTTCATATTGGGCAGAATTGCCGTGATAGTCTTGAGGCGGCGTGTGCCGTTATTTACCTGCATATAGCGTGTATTGAGAGAGCGAATCATATAGCGATTTGCACAGACCTTTTGCGTAATCGGGATTGTACCGCACTTGTTGGTATATGTCGGCGTATATCCAGGTGCGTACTGAATGAGCGGGCCCTTATTCAAGAAAAAGTGTGTCTCACTTGTCACGGTGAAGCCGTTAATCGCAAAGGTACCCTGTTGCTTATTCGCGTCTGAGTACGCACATGCGAGTTTGGAATTCGCACCAGTGACGTCCAGAGTCGTCGCAACGAGACCGCCTTCCAGGCCAAAGAAGAGGGGGAGCGATCCCATAAAGCCGCCCCACGCACCTTGAGCCCACTTCTCGCGGTCTGAGCGCTGAACCTTGTACATTCGCCAGAGTTTGGTGGATCCGCTGAGATAGGCGCCGTTGAGTCCACCTGCATCGCTCCTCCATGTCGGCTTCGGCCGATAGAGTTGCCAGGAGCCGTTCCAATAGATATATTTCCGCCCCTCTGATGTTACATAGGCAATATCGCCCTGTTGATGTGGCTGCTGCACTTTTGATGCAATTTCGCCAAATGTAGCGCACTTGGGCCAGCGATTCCCTGTAAACCCGAAACTTACCGCATTGTACGCGATATCCGCGTCATCTCCAGAACTTTCCCATGTGCGCTTCCGCGTTGGCGTGAGATCGGTGACGCCCGCTGGTCCAAAGTCGGCGTCGCTTGCCAGCGATATCATTTCGCCCATAGATGCACCAGAGGGTGTAAAAGGGGGTGGTGTGCCCGAAGGTTGCGCCTGTGTCACACCGAACGCTGTCACTGTAGAGGATACCATATTACAGGAGTCGTCTGTCGGCACAAATCCGTTCAAGTCTGTAAGAGTTGTTATATTCACCCCCGTATTCTTCTTGGGAGGCAAATAGGTCGGATAAGATCCGTCCGTATTCGGTAGAGGCCCTAGTCCCACTGGCGCCTCGCCGATATACTCGCCGTCACCGAACCCTAGATCCATAACACCTGGCGCTGTGCCGTTCGCATTCGTGCAGCCGACCACCACGAACATTTTGCGATATTCGGCAATACGTACTACCGATGACTGTTGTTTCAGCCATGTGTTCACGCCCAACGTAATATCTGTCATGGTGGGATTGTAGCCAGAACATTTCGTGAAATCCACTGTGAAATAGAAGCGGCGATCATGAAATGAGCAGCCGATTTCCGCCTTTTCTGCCTCGTCAGGATTGTCTAGTTTAGTCTCGGATATCGTGACATTGCGCATAGGATCGTATTTCACCTCTGTAAGTTCCACCTGGACATCACAACTGTATTGGGAAGATGCGATGACTCCACGGAAATTACGAATATACCTGAATGAGGCAATGCCGTCAATATCATACGTCTGATTCCGCTTCGCATTGTCATAATAGAATGCTGCCATCTTGTCTAGGATTTCGCTGTGTGCGTAGTCCACCCAGGGGTGATAGAAAGGGGATGCGGAAGAGTCAAGTTTATTCTCATTTCTAGAATCAAACTTTATTTTTGTAGGTAGTTTACCACCATCTATTGCAGGTGTACCATCTGAATTGGTTTTGAGTACTTGTTGCCCATTTACTGTATCATACATATAGTAATCCTCAGGTGCGCGACGCAAGCGGAAATTTCCAGGATCGATGTATGCGGGATCCGCATATTCACGGCCATTGTATCCACCATCAAGTATCTTGGGTTTTTCTGTATAGTATAGACTGAGAGTCGTATCGAAATAATAGGGTGGTGGGCGGAAAGACATACGCATAATGGTAGAACTCATATCTCTAGAGGAACACAAATAGGGGCCGAATGCAGCAATGCCGTCACCAACAAAAGGAATTGCGAGCAGAATATTAGTACCGGCTTCTCCAAGACCACTTCCATACATGGCACAAATAATGTTAAAGGGGTGAGAACTGGGGCATCCCTGTGGATCATCTCCTTCGCAGTTATTTGAGAATTGAGATTCATCCAGGTCGGCTAGAATTGACATGACCTGCGGAATCACCGCGAGGAGTAAGAAACAAATAGCAAATAGTACAGCAGATATAATTTGACCAACGATAGGAATTCCTAATACTAATGCGGACGCAGTGATCATTTTTGAAACTGCTCTTGCGAGTATACCTGCGCGTTTTCCTGCGATTTTTGCCAACGCTCTCGCGGCCTGTTTTTCGCCCATTGACCGCAGTTCACCTGCGCCAACCAACTTTTTCACAACAGTTCCATCCATACTTTTTTGTGCGCGCACGATATTCAAAACGGACTTTCCAAGCGTACCAACGAGTTGAAAGCCCTTTCCAACCGTTTTGAATCCGAGTTCAATGATATTTTTAGAAATTCGTGAAAGTAACTGTGTAGATGCCATAAACCGACCAACACCTGAGAACGGTTTTCCAGCCTCGCGAATTTCAATCTCCTTTAGAACGGATGTATAGGATTTTACAAATTGTTTATCGTAAATGGCTTTCATTTCTGATTTGCTAAGGATCGCTCCTCCATTTGCCTTTGCAGCCGCGACCTGTCTAGCGACCTCATCCTGAGCAGCCAGAATGGCTCCGCGAAGAGCCTCAATGGATTCTCCATATATACTCTTTCCAATACGATCAAAGACACCCTCAATCACCTCTTCTGTCGCAAAATCTATGATAAATTCCGCGAATTTTACGGCGTTAATCTGTTGAGGGTCATGAAAGAGCATGCCGTTCAACGTTGTTGAATAGTAGGCAAGTTGCCCATTGGGCCCAATTTCAACATTGTTCGCAGTATTGAAGAGCGCCCGTTGTCTCGCCGAATTCCAGAGTTCCTTGGAACAGCGCGAGTCCACATAACCCCACAGAATATCCTTGGGATTCTCCATCTTGTTGTCAAAATCCCATGGGACCGGCGCGGCCTCGTCAAATTCCGCGAGGGCTGTCGCAGGATTATAGGGCTCCACTGTGGTCGCGGGGATATCAGCGTTGATGACCTGATTCATGTATTCAAAGATGTCAAAGGTATCTCTCTCGGCCGCTGTTTCAGCACCAGGATTGAACGGGTCCCCATTCGTTGTCGGCGTGGGCGCCTGGAATCCCTCTGCAATCTTTGTGACAACTTTGTAGGCCATATTTCCAATATAAAATGCTAGGACTAGCACTGTAGTCAGCACTAGTCCTACTATTTTTTGCCATGGCTTCATATCGCCACACTCCTATTGGAACATCCTACATTTCACTATGAGCAATTTGTCGCAGCCAACTGCTGCTCTACACTCGCTTTCGTCATTCGCATGAGTTCAATCTGCCCAGGTGCTGTAACCTCCTTTGAAGCCTTATCAATTTGGGCCGCCAGCGATGCCTGTATTGTCTTAAGTAAGTTACAGGAGTCCATTTTTTGAATAAGATCTGTCGGGATGTTGGGCATCGCGGGCGTCTGAAAGCCCTCTGCAGTTACAGGTGATCCGGATCTGGATCCGGACCCGGACCATTTCCAAAGCAGGAGTGCCAGTGCTACCAAACAGACTGCCCCAGCGGCGAGCCACTTTGTAGACATCCCACCAAACATCTCTTTTCAAGCCGAAGAAGAAGCGCCCCTCAATTCAACCCCGCGGGCTTGGTTACATTCGGCTCAAGACAGCCAAATCCATTGAACCCGCGCTGAATATCATTTGTATAGTACGCCTGTAGATTCGTGAGAGCAGTAGCAAGTGTGCTCTGAATATCCTTGAGCGTATTGATATTCGTCGTAATCGTAGAATTCCCCAAGAATCCAGCAATAATATCGCACTGCTGCTTCTTCAGGCCAGCGGGCATGGTCGGGCTACAATACTGGTTATAAACGCCCTGTATATTCGCTCTGACTGTCTCCATGGCCGTAACTCCGGAATCTACCTTTTCTTTTGTCCCTTTCGTATCTGCGAACGTCTTGAATAATCGGCTTGTTGTAGTTTGATAGGAACTGCAGGCATTTTGCACTAGCGGCTGTAACTGTTGTGGCACAGGATCATCAAGGGGGCTCTGGCTTTCATATATATTGTAGTCGCTATTGTATACTATAGGAGGCGGGCGGTCATAACAGATATAGAAGTCTTTGCCTTGAATTACCTTCACATAACATACTGCAGTCTTTGAACCGAATAGGACGATATTTAGTGGATTCACTTTATCAGACGGACTGTCATCACAGTCCAGAATATCCATCACGCGATCCTCTGCTGATATATTTGCACCAGCCTGACAGAAAAATGCTGTATTTCCATCGGGTAGGGTCTGAGATTGACATGCCCTCATCGCAGAATCACATTGTTGGCGCATTTGTGGTGTAACAAACGGCTCTTGAATAGGTCTCTTTGCTGTTGACAAAAAGTAAAGAACCGCTGCTGTTACCAATATAAATACGATTAGTTGTTGAATGAGTCGTGGCCTCATTTGGTCCGACTCTCCCTACTTGCTGAGCCGTTATTCATCATCCTCCAGCACCCTCTGAAGACGCTTCACGAGCGTCTCGCAACCCTTGGCCCAGGTATAGGTGAGCACCGTTTCACGCGCCTTGCGACCGTGCTCGGCCCGCTTCTCCGAGTTCAGCACATACTCCTCCATCGCTATGCAGACGTCGTGAGGGTCACAGGCGTGCGCCTCACCCCCTACAGGCGAGAAGCCGTTCGGCAGATAATACCGGACAGTCGGCTTCACCAAAACGGAATTGTCGGGGTGGCAGAACTCCTTGAAGCCGCCGATGTCGGGCACAACCTGTGGCACGCCGACACCCATCTGCTCAAACTGGCACAGCCCGAACCCCTCTCCGTCGGCCGTGTTGATGCCAACATCAGCCGCGTTATAGAAAAGATTCACCTCCTCGTCCTTGAACGACAGATTCTGGCTCGTCACAATCAGGCGATTACCGAACAGTTCCGTGCTGACGTCACGCATGCGTAGTTCGCGCTGGAATAGTTCAAACAGCCACCAGCCGCCCCGCTCGCCCTTGTCACAGACACAGAGGAGATAGAGCGGCTTCGTGGGATATTTCACGATGAGTTCCGTAAAGGCCATAATCAGAATATCGTAGCGTTTGCGCGGCTGGTTCCGGTTCAGATTCAGAAAGAGGAACAGGTCGTTCGGGAGTTGTAGTTGGCGTCGGGCAAGGTCACGCGGCATCGGATAGCAGACCGATGAGGAGAAGCCGTGCGTCAGCACATCAATGGGACGCGTGATGCCCTGGCCTTTGAGGCACTGCTTCCAGAAACTCGTGAACGTGAAAATGCGATCGGCGTCGCGGTTCAGAATGTCCAGAAGCCCCTGCGGCTGCATCGTGTAGACCTGGTCGCAGTAGACCCAGATCTGAAAGGTGCGGGGCAGTCCCGCCTTGCGAATCTCCTCTAGGAACCGCGTCACGACAGAGAGGTCATTGTAAATCATAACAACGGTGGGGCGCTTGCGGCGAATCGTGTCGGCGAGCGCGGCGTACCCAAACCCCTGCTGCTGGAGCGCGGCGGGCAACTGTTTCTCAAGAGCCACTGCATCAATTACGTCCACGCCGGCAGGATAGGGGCGGAAACCGGCAGGCACCTCGGGCTGGCGCTGGAAACCGAAATGGGTGAGTTGCAGCCACGGCTGCTTCGCCAGTTCGGTCAGAATCCCGTGGCTCACTTTCGCATAGCCCGTGTACTGGTGGCAGTGTGTGGAGACGAGCATGAACTTGACTTTCTTAGAGGGGGGGGCAGGAGCCGCTACTGCCGCTGTCACTGTAACCCTAGGTTCAACAGAGGTTGCAGGGGTAGGTGTCGGGAGCAGCGTAGGTAGTGCAGTAGATACCTCACCAAGGTCCACGGTCCCCACCTCAGGCACGGTCTGAGGCCCCGAAACAACTGGTAGAATTTCCAGGTCCGCAGAGCCGCTCACATCCGTCGCCGCCTCCCGCAGCATCTGCTCCAGAGTCTGCAGGTATGAGGGGATTCCGTCGGACATTCTCTGGGGTTAGTTGCGCGTTGCGGTTTAGATGGGCCTAATCACCACCAAACATGCCCCCTGTAGAATGATAGAAGCCCCTGTCAAACGGCCGCGCAAGAAGAAAATCCCCAAGGCACTCCGGGAGGCCGTCTGGGTCCAGAAAGTGGGTCGGCACTTTGAGCACAAATGTCTGGTGCCATGGTGTCCGAATACAATGACCGTCTTTGATTTTCAAACCGGTCATAATATTCCTGAATCTAGGGGCGGTGCGACGACCATTGAGAATCTAGTTCCCATCTGCAGTCGCTGTAACCTCTCTATGAGCAATACGCACACCATCTCCGAGTGGGGCGAGCGCTACACAGAGGTTCCTGTGGCTCCACCTAGTCGCACTTACAATCGCACGCGCAACCCGTTCCTCTGTGTTATACTCTATCTCCGCGACCTCATGCGACGGAAGTCAACCACTGTGAAGCCTGCTCCTGAAGCGTCGCCTTCCACTCCGCCCAACCCTTTAGGAGTTGCGACCGGTAAATCTCCATCGTTTCGGGCTTCGTAAGCAGCGAGACCATGATCCGGATCGTCTCCTGCCACGACGAGTTCGTAATTAGCGGCAGATGCTTGGACACCCAGTTGAACCACGCCTCATTCCTCTTGGTCTTTACAACAAGAGGAATGCTGCCGGCTTGGAGTGCCTCGTAGAAGCGGAACGTCTCCGGATTGTTTCCATCAGGACAGGGGACAAACACGGAATCCAACATCGCACCCAGATATTCCTCTCGGGTCAGCCCGGAAGGGTCATTCCAGTTCGCCAGCAGTTTGTAGTTGCCGTGGAGTTTGCATTCCAGAAGGGGTGCAAGTGCATCGGCCCGGCCATTCCAGTTCGTCCCGAAGAAGGACCAGTGGAACTCGCGGAAGGGGATTTGGGGCGTGTGCTCAGCCACCTTCATGTCGTCCGCAATGCGCGGCGCCCAGCGATAGCCGAGAGGGATCGTGCTGACCTTATCCTCAGCCCCCTCTGGAATGTCCGCGCGAATGTAGTTCCTGAGTACGCTGTGGCAGCCTTTGAAAGTGTAGGCAACTAGCGGGTCCTGATGCTCCGGAACCACATGCTCATCGCTCAAATGAAGAATGCGGAAGGTGGTCCCGGCGTCACTCCATGCCCGGAGGATCTTCGTAATGGCTAGGACGTGGGGGCGTTGGAAAAGTACAATAGGACAGTCATCTGGGGGGTTCGCCAGTGCCTCTTCGGTTGTCATCGTATAGAGATTCACATGTGTGATTCCACCCCATAGGGCCATCAGCCAGTCGCGCTCATAGGCGGCGTTGAAATCAATAGGGTGTTCGGCGAATGTGACAATACGTGCGTGGACAACCTGATTGTTGGCGCGGACCATTGGCGGTAGAGGGGGGCGAATTCCTTCCACCGGCTGGCTCTCGGGCGTCGGCGGCGGCGGGGCTGCACCGCTTGCGCCAGGCTTCGGGAAAATCGCCCGCAGCGAGGTCGCGACATCAAACGGGCCGCCCGCAGCCGCTAGCGCGCCCAGCACCTCCTCTTTGGAGAACCGCTCATCGTTATTCCATAGGTCCGAGTCAAATTCATCCACCCGGGAGAAGTTGTTAAAGTCCGAGTTTGCATACTTGGGGTCCTCATCCTGGTAGCAGCCCGCGATGGGGTTGTACTCCCCGGGCTTCGTATTCAGAAAGTAAATATTCATTTCATCCACGCGATTGCAGAGCATGTGGTCGGCACTCGTCCAATAGCCGTCCCGTTCCCGAATGCTGTCTAGCACTTTAATGGCACCATTCCGTGAGAGTACATACGCATAGGCACACGTGTGGAAATAGGAGGTCGGGCGCTGCTGGCCGAAAATCTGGTTGGGGCGCACCTGGCACCAATGGTCATTCACCTGACGCGTCACCGATGCAAATGCCGACCGATTCGGGGGCAGAATCCCGCCGAGGAACAGCACGTCATAGTCGGGCGGTGCTTCTGCCATTGCCGCCACGAGGGTCTCCTGCCATCCCTCAACCATCTTCGCATCGTCCTCAAAAATCAGGTAGTTGTTAATGTCAGGTGTGTCATTTACGAGGCGCCACCAGAGGCTGAGATGGCTTGTGGCACAGCCCATCACCGATTTTTTCCAGAAGAAGTCATTTGCCCGGAAGAGGCGCGCCAGCGTGGGTGTGAGCGTAAGTGCACGCCCGTCCGTCGCCGCGCAGCGTTCCACACGCCCCTCTAGGTCGGGATGATTCTCCCAGAAGCGTTTCAGCCGGTCCGTGCGGCGGTCGAGATTAATCACATGTGCCTCTTGGACGCCCGGAAGAAACGCAACATGTTTTGCGAAGTTGCCCCGGTGCACATAAATCGATCGGCCGGTGAGCAGCGTTTTGCGCATTGTATCGTGGCAATAGACATCGTCCAGAGGAATCAGTGGCACAGCGTGGCGTCTAACGAGAATACTCAGAATGCTCTGGTCGTGGCGATGGCCGTAGCATTTGCCATCGAGACCCTGTCCACCGATTTTGGGCCCCACTACAAGGTGGCGCATCTGGCCAAGTTTGAAGGCCTCATCAAAGAAGCGGTTAGCGGCCGGGTGGCCGGCACGGAAGGCAAGAATACAGGCTGCAATTTGCTTCTGGCTGCGCTCTTCATCCGTGACAGCCAGCGTTTCGCAGAACTGCTCACTACACCAGCGTTCATTCTCCTCTCGGGGGTCCTCAAGACACGCAACGCCGGCAGAGCCCGCTGCAGCCAGGAGCGTCCGGGGGAAACGCACGAGGCAGGCACCGGAGTCCATGTAGAGAAATATGCGGCCGGCGTATTCGGGTGCATGCGTGAGATGATGGAAAAGCCAGAGTTTCCAGGCATAGTTCATAGGCGACCAGAAGTCCGAGAAGCCATCGGGGTGCCACTCGTGGGGAATTGGCTCAAACACGGCGAACGGATATGTCTCCTTTAGTTTTGCAACAGTGTCGGCCGGAACATCGTTGTGGAGGAATACCACCGCCTTGAGGTCGGGAATCACCCGGCTCTGAGGTACGAGTGCCTTCAGCCAGTGTTGGAGAGAGCCGAGGAACTTTTGGGAGGCGAAGGTGGTGAGAATGGGAAGTTCGGGCTTGCCCGCTGCGCTCAGAGGGGCAGGCGTTGGTGTCGGGCTCGCTCCGCTTAGTGCCGCCGCGAAATACTCCATTCCCACGCGTGCCTCTTTGGAACCCGGCTCAGCCCCCAGGAATCGGGGAATGCCCCCCAGCCCCTCTCCGGGCACGCCCAGAATACCGAAGATGCGTGCAGCAATTTCCGATAGGGTCCGGCGGGCAAGACCAACCTTATAGTCATCAAAGGCTGGAACGGCTGCGCGCTTTGCCCATTCGGCCGGGTCCTCCTCTACGGCCCGCACAAGGGCCACAAGATCATCGCGCGTCCGACACTTGCGCGCATCAATACAGCCGGCGGGGTCAAAGTCACGCTGGAACTCAGGATCGCCCCAATAGATCGGCACCGCCCCGGCGGCCTTCGCGTGTAAGTATTTCTCCGTACAGTATCCCTTGTTGGACCCGTTCTCATAGGCGAGCACGAAGCGATAGTCCTGGTAGAACTTCACCTTCTTCCATTCACCACCGCCACCGCCCAGGCCCGCCGCAAGCCGGTCTCCAATGGTGTTGTAGAGCATACCGCCGCTGTCCACCGGCTTGTAGGAATTCAGCCAGTTGAACGCGAGGTTGCGCACTGGGTTCTTCGGATTGCTCACGACAAACGCTGCGAAGTTGGCACGTGGGCAATTGCCCCCGGGACGAGTACACAACTCTAGAGGAATGGGGCGAGGATTTTGGAGCCGGTCCGCATCCGCGCCGAACCAATTTACTGACAGCATCCAGTGCGGCACGCGTAGATAGTCCGGCTTCATATAGGTCATCTCATGACCCATATTGAGTTTCACAAACGGGTGCTCAACGGGGCCTGTGTTCTCGCCCGTGTAGCAGACGCGCGGCACGGAGGCGTCATAGCGGAGCCAGTCTCCGCCGAACGGACCAAAGATGACGAGATCGGGCTTCTCAGATGTAGGCCAGTCCGCATCGGCGTATCCCTCTACGGACATCGGTGGGTTCATCTGACGCCCTGCCTCATTGAGTAGCAGCGTGAAGAAGTTGTACGCCGGATTGAAGTCGGCCCACATGTTCGCAAAGACAACTTTGAAGGTCTTGGCCACAGCCTTTGCCGCTACGCTTGGCACCACGCTTGGCGCAACAGGAACAGCAGCAGGCTCAGGCTTGGCGCCAACAAATTGCTGAAGGGCCGCACCCCAGATGGACTTGACCAGCGGGCTCAACGGGCTCCAGCGGCGCAGAATCTGCTCTCGGCGTCGCTCCGCCGCCCCTTCTGCAAACCAGCCGGCCCCGCCAGAGCAATCCGCCACGAGTGTCGCAAACGCGTCCGCACCCCCGCAGACCGAGTTATCCGAATAGAACAGTCGCTCCGCGCCTTCTCCCACCTCTCGCAGCGCTACAGAGTTATGAATAACCGGCACGCCCACCCAAGCGAGGTCTAGGAGTACGGGCCGCAGCCGCATGAATCGCAGGTGCGCCATCGCTACGGCACCAGGCACAGCAGCCCACTCCGCACACCTCTGACGACCCACGCAGACACCGCTGAGGTCCATGTCAGAACAATGCTTTAGCACATTTTCACGGAAAAACTTGCTTTTTGTGATGGCTTCCCCGTTATGGATAAACCACGCCCCGACCGGCAGTTTACGCCGTGCCGCCTCACGCAGAATCACGAGACCCAGCGTAGAACTGCTCGCACTCGTCATGTTGGTGTCCACCATGTGTACATCAAACAGATTCGCAGATAAGTCCGCCTTCCAGACGGGTGCACCCAATCCCCTATAGTGTGCCTCGGCCGGAAGAGGGGACCACACGAACGGCACTTTGAGTACAGGGACGCGTGTCAGCGTCTCTACAGCAGTCATATCGTCGGGTGAAGTCACATCCGTCAGAAGCCAAGCCTGCTTGATACCCGTCGTGTCACGCGCGGGGATGCCGACAGGGTAGATACTCATCTCCGTCTCGGAGACCACGAACGGCTTGCGGAGCACCCAGATGGCAGTGGTGGCGATTGCAGCACGAATCGTAGGTGTTACTGTCAGGCCACCCACCTCTAGAAGCAGGTCATACGCCTGTGCAGACCCGCTCAGATCTTCCAGATGCGCAACTTTGAAATTCTTCTGGAGCACCTTGCAGTCATCCCACCAATCCTTTCGGCCACGGAGATTTAGGAGTGTTGCCTCATGGCCGAGCGCAGTCATGAGTTCAGCGAGAGCGATAGACGTATTCGTTACACCCGCTGAGAAGCATGAATACTCAATCAGTGTCGTAATACCCACGCGCATCCGAAGGGTCTCTCTTCGGATAGGTGTGTGTATGTTTAGACCGATAGGGCCGGTATGCCCGAACGGTTTAGTCGGCTTCTACCAGCATTGCAGGCTTCGGTAAACTTGCCTTTTTGACGCTACGCTTTCTCTTTGTAAGTCTGCCACTGCGACTGCTACTGCGACTAGCAGCCCCTCTGCGACTAGCACTGCGACTGCCACTTCCACTGCGACTACGACTTCCGCTGCGTTTAATACCTCTGCTCCGCTTCCGGGTCGCTCCACGACTTCTTGATCTTTCCCCTGTGCTGACATCTATAGGCGCCATTCTCTCTTGAATTGCCTGCAAGATGGAAATATCAGGTTCAGGAATATCCGCACCAATCTTTTTATTTCCAATCCTCAAGATATAGCCAATGAGAGGTAAAAAGTAATCATCATCTTCTTCTGTAGACTCGCGCACAGATCCCAAAATGGAGTCTTTTAGAATACCACCAATCTCTTTTACATGATCTTTATCAAACCTCTCAAATATACGGGCAAAATCTTCATTTATATCAATTCTTTGAAGCACGAAAAAAATGAAATATCCGACCGCTTCACTGTAGGCGGCTCGGTACAGTGGTACTGGAATTCCATGAGGTAATGATGCATATACTTTCCGAATGGTGGCATCTGCCATCAAATTCTTCAGTAGGGAATACACAAACGGAGAGACCTCAAAAGGGTGTGCGTCCTCATGGTGCATCATTTCCTTCAAAACTTGTGTGGCCAAGAAGAGGGAAGGTAGGACGCCTATAGGAAGGGCTACAGTCTTTCGTACCATTCTTCCTCTCGCAGCGCGTGGCGACCCTCCAGAGGCTGCGCCTACGCCTACCCCTGCTGCGGCCGCATCATATGCGGCTTTAAAAGCCTGTATAAGTCCAAGCCGCACATTTGAGTCTACAAAATTCTGATACGCCTTCGCGATAATCCGATGGATGGCGAAGATATTCTTCTTCCGATCCGGTGTAGGATGAACAAATAGTTTCGTTAGAAGTGCGGAAAACGACGGAATTACACCGACGGGAAGTGCATCCACACTCCGTAAAAGAACATATTTTCCCATCGCCGCATTCATTCGTAAACGCATGGCACGAACACGAGTCGCCGAAGCAACACCTGGCTGTAAAGCATCTGTCGCTTTTTTGGTCATTGCATCAAATAGCCCATCAATAGGGGCCAGTAGTTCTTTAGGTAGAAATGTCTCCAATTGCTGAAACACGGCTAGAATAGGTTGGTCGTACAGTTCCTTTTTCATATCAATAGAAGCAAGTGCCTGGTCACGTTCCCGATTAGACGCATCAAACTTCTTAAATAGCACTTCAAGCGCCGTCTCCATTGCTGCCTCTGACGTTGACCAACTTGCGTCGGCTGTCGCGAATAAATCCCGAAATACTCCTACAACATATTGCCAGACTGTCAGTTTTGCCGCCGCCTTTTGTATGGATTCCTCAGTTTCTTTAATATCTGCCAGTGTAAGCGTGACGTCTGCAACCGCCTCTAGAGTCTGAGGAAATGCGCGTGAGAAAAGGAGAAAATCATAGAGGGGCTTTATGGCCAGACGCAGCGGCCCATTGAATGTGCTTTCATCTGTAAAGCGGCCGCCCGCTAGTGCTGCATATTGTGCGCTCAAAGCCTTAAATGTTTGGTCTATTGCTGCTGCATATGCAGCGGTCTTAGAGCCCACGAACCGCAAGTACAAAGCAACTGCTTTCTCGTATGGTATACCTCCCGCGATAATTGGCGCCTCCTTTAAATTCGTCGCGGCACCGAGAAGGCCTCTAAGAATATTCTGGAGTGCTTCCACATTCTCCTTACGCCGATCTGCAGCACTCAACTTCTGTTTGCGTCTGAATACGGTGAAACAGTAGGAATTCCCCCGCTGAAATGTGTAAATCATATTTGCGCCAACGCAGAGACCATAAAGAACACAGAGACGGTCCAGCGAGGCCAGAAAGATTGGCGCGGACGCAGGAATTTGCGGAAAGCGGCGTGTATCCAGGGCCGCGAGTACCTGTAACCAATCTCCACTACGCTTTTGTTGTAGCGCGATGAAGTAGTCCTCTAGTGCAGTGGGAGTCTTCGCACCACGAAAGAAATCTACCAGCCGCTGATAGAGTGAATTCACGGAATTATCATTCTCCACGGCTCCATTCTGAACTGTAACGGTCTTAAGGGCCGCCCCCGTATCACGCCGAAAGGTGAGCGTACTACTCGCCAAACCCTCTTTGGATTTTTGCTTTGCTTCTAAAGAGAGTGTAAAAATGGAATTGAACAATTGACTGGGCTGAGTAGACGTCTCGGTAATTTTCGGATAGGAGACGCGCTGAGTGTATTCATCATAGAAGATTTGGAAACCTACCTTGCTTCCTTCGGAATTCTTTACGTAATGATCCATGCGCCGATTGTCGGCAGGGTCATTCAGCCGCTCACGTGTCTCTAGGTATATAAGATTCTTCTCAGTGGCGGCACCTTCATCGTATTTATCATGAATAAGGGCCTTGTGTATGCTTACATTTATTGCATCTATCATGAAATAAATCGTCTTTTCAGCCGGATTTCCAGTTATAGCATTGAAAAGCCCAAGAGAGGGTTTGTAGCGCATCTCATCACCAACTGCCTCGTATGCAACAACTGTCTCCCATTCATATTGAATAGTATTGGCGCCGGCGCTCAAAATGTTGAGGTTTCCCTTTCTGCCAGGTGTTCTAAATATGCTAAGAGGGACTCCTATGATTTCTTCAAAGAGGGCTTCTTCAGATTTGTGATCTGTAGGATCCGGCAACGTGCCGATTTTCTTTTCATCATTCCAGATCTTGGGCATGATATTTTTGTCCGAGTCTTTTACAGTCTTCCCAACGCGACCCATATCATCAAAATCATGAAAGGCATCGGATGCTGCTAAGTTTGCTAAAGTGATATTTCTATGACTTACAGTTGCAAAACTATATGCTGCCTCTGCCGCCATACGGCACTTCCCTATTGGGTGGCCCGCTTATTTCTTCAGCAGTGCCTCCCACCCCTTGTGAATCTCGGGATTGTAAGGCGAGTGCTTCCAGGCCAGTGTCCGTGCATGGGCCTTGTAGACCTCTACGCGGTCGGCATGAGCCGTTGCGGCCAACTCAATCTGGGTGGCCGCCGTCGCGAGGTTGTTGCCGTCGTAGAAATAGCCGAAATCGCCCCACGTCGCCGCATTGTGAACGACCGGGAATCCACACCACAGCAGTTCCAGCGTCATGTAGTTGTATTCGTTGTTCACCTGGTGGCCTACGAAGACGGCGGAGGGCCACGCTGCCGTGGCGGCCAGAATACTCTGGCGCTCAATGATCTCCACACGCCCGTCTTTGAAAATATCTAGAAACGGCTTGACAGACCGCGAGAAGTGAGGAGTCTGCTCAAGGCGCTCCCCGTTCACGACCACGATTTTTCCGCGCCAGCCGCGCCGCTTACCGAACTCACGGTACCAGCGCTCCAGGGCCAGTAGTGTCATAAAGGAGGACTTCTGAAAGGAGATGTTCGGCTCCATTGTCACAAAGGTTGTATCAGCGCCCAGCGTAGGCGGCTTCCAGGTCGTCATAGACTCCGCGATGAAACAGGGGTCCCACACGTATGGTGCAATCATATCCGCAACATCCTCTGGGGGCACAACATGGTTCAGATAGGCAGCGTATTCGGCGTGCTGGCCGTAGTGAGGCGAAACCCAAATGCGGTCAATCTTCTCAATAATGTGGTGGGCGAAGTGCATGGACGGATAGAAGATGGGCGTCTCCAC
>JACCDW010523414.1_pt1 | contig 24565 bp, 20 predicted proteins | sample 7449781 | NCBI WGS metagenome assembly JACCDW01 (sample SAMN15323449, study PRJNA562643) | freshwater metagenome | isolation source: river surface water | place: USA:Blue River Watershed | collected 2017-08-18
ATTACGGCTATTCTCAATAAGAGGGATGTTCTGGCCGTGCTTCCCACAGGTGGTGGAAAATCTCTCTGCTATCAATTCCCGGCACTGCACTGTCAGCAGCTGGTGATCGTCGTTTCGCCTTTGATCGCCCTGATGAAAGATCAAGTGGCCTCTTTGCAAAGACAAGGTGTGAATGCCGGTTGTTTGTATTCCGGGCAAAGTTTAGAAGAAAAAAGAGAAGTCTTTTCCCGGATTCATCAGGGCGGGCCATTTTTGCTTTATCTTTCTCCCGAGCGAGTGCAAAAGGAAGGCTTTCAAAAATGGATTCAGGATCGCAATGTCGCTTTGTTTGCGATTGATGAAGCTCATTGTGTGTCTCAGTGGGGTCATGATTTTCGAGAAGAATATGGGGAGCTCCGAGTTCTCAAAAAGTTGAGACCTGATGTGCCGATCCTGGCCTTGACGGCTTCGGCGACACCGACCGTTCTCAATGACATAGCCAAAAATTTGCATTTGAAAGATGCAGAAAAAATGGTGCATGGGTTTTACCGGCCCAATTTGTATTATCAAGTCGAGAGTTGCGCCGATGATGAGGGAAAAATTCTATTTCTCCATCAGTCATTGAAACAAACTCCAATGGGGCGGGTTTTGATTTACTGTGGAACTCGAAAAATCACAGAAGAGCTGGCCCTGAGCTTGAGTCGAACTTTCCAGCAAGTTGGCTTTTATCACGCCGGTCTTTCTTCCGAAGAGAGAACGGAAGTGCAAGAAAAATACATGCGTGGAGAGATTCGAATTTTGGTCGCCACCAATGCCTTTGGGATGGGAATTGATCAGCCCGACGTGAGATTGGTGGTGCATTTTCAAATGCCGGCCAATATCGACTCGCTATATCAGGAAATGGGACGGGCAGGTCGAGACGGGAAAGAGTCAACCTGTGTGATGTTGTATTCGCGCAAAGACAAAGGTCTTCAATCTTTTTTCATTCAGAGCAGTTCCGCTCCGAAGGCGATCAAAGATTCTCGCTGGCGAAATCTCGATGCTTTGGTTAATTACTCGGAAAGCTCGGCCTGTCGACATGCGGAGATTCTGACCTATTACCGCGATTCCCAGCGTTTTCAGAGATGTGGGCATTGCGATGTTTGTGATCCCGATTCCAGACGTCGAATTTCTCAACCGCCTGCGAAGGCCTTGCAAAGTGTTTTGCGAAAATCGCGAAAAAACAAAACCGCACTAAGCCTTGATCTCAATCCAGAGCAGGAGCTGCGTTTTCAGAATTTAAAAAAGTGGCGCAAAGAAAAAGCATTCGAGTTGGATTTGCCAGCGTTTGTGATTTTTAATGATCAGACTTTGCGGCAATTGGCCATTCGAAATCCTCAAAGCCTGGATGAGTTGAGATCCATCCATGGAATTGGGGAGGCCAAGCTTGAAAAATTTGGCTGGGATCTTCTGGCTGAGATTTCATGCGATTGATGAGAGGTGATTTCAAGCCCCGCGTCCACTGCCATTGATTCTTCTCTGAGGAGTCGAGATCTGTGCCATCTTCTCGCCACGTGAGAGATTGCGTTCTGCTGATTGTTGAATTTGAGTCTTTTCTCCTGTTTTAACTAGAAAATTCTCTTTTAAATTCATTTTGCGATGGCCTGGACTGTGAGCCGCATCTTTTTGTCTTTCCGGAATCACCGCATTGGGATCAGGAAGCCCTTCTGTTTTTTTGACTGGGCGTTCAGATTTGTGACTTTTCGCTTTCGAAGCCTTTCGAACATGGCGCGATTTTTTGGCCCTCCGGCGAGCTGGTGCTGCGGGCTCCGTGGAATTTTTTTGAGGCATTTCACTTTTTCTCTTCTTTTGGAAGGGATTCAGGGAATTCCAAAGTGACTTCCAGTTTTTGCTTTTATCCGCGGAGCTGTGTTTTTGAGTTTGCGCCATGTTCATCTCCTGCATGAAAGTGTCTCGAGCTATTAAATTGGAACTCCCGTCGAGTAAGCAGTGTCATAAGAGAACTGATTGCTTTTCATATTTTGAATTCCAGGTCTTTTTTGAAAAGAACGATAGGCTAGATAAGCGCCGACCAAGCCGGCCACTCCCCAGAAAAAGGGTTTTGGGTTCATTCGGATTTGATTCACAGTGCGAGTGGAAATGTTTCTTCCTTTTCGCCAATAGGGGATAAATGGTTGCACAGCGGATTTGGCTGAATTTTTCAAATGCACCAATTCGTCTCTCGAGCGCAAGGCCATTTCCCCGACATGCTCTACTCGATGGGAAGTGTCCTCAACTTTGTCGGCCAATTGAGCCAATGCTGATTCGAATTTCGCCAGACTTGTTTCAACGGCGTCTTGAGCCTTTTGAAGTTCAAAATCTGTTTTTGAAGAACCATTAATGGTGGTAGGAGTTGATTTCATGGCGGCCTCCCTTGGCAGCTTTTTTAAGGTCGTTGATTCGTGATTGGACGACGTGCACTTCTCGATCCAAAGTGGATTTGGTGTAGGGCAGACTGAGATCGTCTTCTTTCATTTTCTGGTAGGTTCGGTAAGTCATGACTCCGCCAATTGCGGCGCAAACCACTGCGACAATCAATGAGCTGAGCCAATAGCGGCCATCTAAGAGATCTCCCAGACCAATGATGGCAAAGGCGAGAAAGGGAAATGTGCTCAAGGCCAACAGACCACCAAAAAGTGCTGCTTGGGCCGAGTGACGGGAGAACTTGGTGGCCGTCTGTTTGATTTCCGCCGTCATCAAATGGATTTCATTCTGGAATAATTCTTTGGCACTTTGTCCGAGTTCCTTGAAGACAGTGCCATAAGTGGGGTTTTCATGGACTGAGCCGGTATCGAGTTTTGACGCCATATAGAGTCCTTTCTATTGCTAATCTCTATTTCAGCAATCAACATACCACCGCATTGAGCAATGTTTTTGCGTTGTTGAATGCAAATGTTGCTTAATGACTCGGTCATGGGGAATTTTTCATTGCCCTGTCAATCCGCAGAGAACCTTTATTAAGTGCGAAGTCTTTGTGAAATTCGCTGAACACAATGCGCATTCACTCGCTCCATCAAAAAACGAAGGTTAGTGTTGCAGAGAAATAAAGGAGGAAAATATGAAACGAACACTCAACATTTTTGTCAGCTTGCTTGCAGTCGCTTCTCTGTCTCTGGTGGGTTGCACTGGCTCGGATCAAAATCGTCGCAGTGGCAGCTCCAGCACAGACACGGGTTATGGAACGGGAACTAGCACGGACAATCAGTCAGGCACCTCGAGTTCCGGAACTTTGAATCCAAGTGGCAGCGGGACCCAAACGGAGACAACGGGAACCATGGGCTCGGGATCTTCGACGGACGGTGGGACGTCGACCGACAGTGGGACGTCGACCGACAGTGGGACGTCGACTGATACAGGAACTTCCTCAGAGTCCGGAACTGGAAATCAATAAGATCAATCGGATAAAAAAAGCCGGTTCTTGCGAGCCGGCTTTTTTTATGGGTCTTTCAGTTGAGCTCAATGCTTGGCGGATGGGCTTGTTTGTGTAGTGTCTTGCTTACCCTGCGCTTTTCCGATCAGGCGATTGAGAAAGCCGCCTTTGCCAGACTGAATTTCAATTTTTTTAGCTTGTGATTTTTCGGATTTGGGAATGAAAAGTTCCAGGACTCCATTTTCATAATGGGCTTCTATTTTGTCCGAAGAAACGGTGGCGGGCAAAGTGAAGCTCTGTTGATAGTGGCGGTACCGGCGTGAATAACCTTCCTGCTCACCTTCGATATTTTTCTCGGATTGTTTTTCCGCTTCAACAATCAGCAAATTCCCTTCCATTTTGATCTGGATGTCTTCTTTGCTCACACCTGGCATGTCCATGGTCATGACATAAGCTTGTTCGTTTTCTTGGACATCCGTTTGCATGCGCTGCAAAGCTGGCGAATTGAAATTTCCAAAGAGATCATCAAAGGAATTCATCAAATCAAACAGATTGCGTTGGCGATTTTCACGACGGGCTTCTAATTGTTTATTCATGTGGGGTCCTCCTTATTGTTTGAGCGTTGAGCTCTAGGGAAGTGCAAGCAAAATGAGAACCAAGGAAGAGCCTGACGAAAATCAGATTTTTCGCGGCCTGGACTTTTGTCAAAAATGAGCTTTCTTGTCATTTGAAAGGTCCTCTTCTAGAATTGAAGTGCGCGCTCATTTAAGAAATAGAAGAAGGGTGCCTGGCGGCATGGGATTCGAATTGAAAAAGTATATCTGGTTCTTTTTGATGAGTGTTGTTTTTTGTGGAGGGGAAGTTCGCGGCCAAGAGTCTTTGGAAGCTCCTTCCGGAATCACAGCTCCACCGGTTGAAGAAATGCGATTTGTGAAGTCAGACCAGCCTGGAATGATTCTGGGATTATTGGAGTTTCCGGCCTACAGCTTTTATCTCGGCGCTCCTGATATCAACGGCGTGGCCTACGTCCCGAACTTCAGTCCGCGGCTTGGCACCAATTTGCGCTGGAAAGACTTTGGTATTTCGTTGAGTTTCGGTTTACCTTTGCCGCCAGAAGAAATTGAGAGACGAGGTCAGTCGGAGCAGTCCAATTTTGTGATCACTCGTTATTGGCGAAATTTTGGCCTGGATCTTTATTTTCAGAGCTATAGAGGGTTTTATTTATCCAACCCCTTGACGGAAATTGACCTGCACAAGCCGGATCGTTATCCGCAGCTGCCTGATGCGGCTATCACCAATTACGGTGTCAATTTTTACAAATCTTTGGATGCTGAAAAGTACAGTATGAGTGCTTCTTTTGATTTGGAAGAAATTCAACTTCAAGGCGGGGGATCCTGGATCGTCACTGGATTTTTCAATCATTTGGAAATGTCACTCGGAAATGTCTTTGTGAGAGGCAGTGATCCGGATTCGACTCAGACGATTCCCAATTTGAATGCGGGGATTTTCAATACTCTGGGGGGCGGCTTGGGGTATGGGCACACACTGCTGTGGCGCGAATGGTTCGTGACAGCTCAGGGAATTGGTGGAGCTGGTTTGCAAATGCAAAGAATCAACTTGGAAGGCGAAGGAGTGGCGGAAACTTGGAGTCCGGCCTTAAAAGCCAATTTGAATATTTCCATGGGCCGCAATCGCAATGGTTGGGTTTACGGTGGAAAAATTCTCGTGGACTCTTTGATGGCTGAAGTCCAAGGAACTCATGTTTACTCGAGTTTAGTGAACGGACATTTGTTTTTTGGGTCCCGATTCTAAAGTCTTTTCTTTGTGCCCGGTGTCTTTCTCGGATACAGTGATTTTATGGAAAAATCTCGTTCCCGATATCGCAGTCGAAAAGGCCGGATTCTCATCGAATTGAATCTGCGGGTGATCAACCAGCTCTTCGACTCTCGGGATCCATCGCCATTTTTAGAACGAGATTTGGACGAAAATGCTGTCGACTACATTGTCAGTTCGGCCAATGAACACTCGTTGGCTTCGCCCATGACATTGGTTATTCATCTTTCAGAAGCGGGCTCTTTGAGCGTTGATCAAGCCACGATCGTTGATGCCATTCATAATCACTTTGCATACAATGCCGATCAGTTGCGCCGAAAATTAAAGCAGATTATCCGGCAAGGGCAATTTTTTCTCATGATTGGCCTCGTGATTTTGGCTGTGTGTCTGATGATTTCCGAAAGTCTCAATCCCTTTTCTTCCCACAACGCCGTGGCTATATTGCAAGAAGGTCTGGTGATAATCGGTTGGGTGGCCATGTGGAGACCGATCGATGTGTTTCTTTATTCCTGGTGGCCGCAAGTGAGTATGCGCCGTGTTTATGAGAAACTCAGCCGCATTCCGGTCGAAGTCAAATTGCCCGAGAAGTCAGGCTCAGTCTCAGAACCATTGCCAAAATGAGCGGCGTGAAGACAATTGAGAGCAACAGCCAAATTGCGGCTTCCGAAGAAGATGGCGGGGAACTCAACATCCCACAGCCACTCGTTTTGAATTCAAATTCCTGACGAATACCGGGATCCAAGTGCAAACTCACACTTTGCAGCAAAGTCGGGCTGAAAGCCGCAGAGTTTGTGATGGTGATTTTGAATTTCACAAAGCGTCTGCTATTCAGTTGAGTGAGGTCTGTGGTCCATCCGCTTTCATCATTTTGAAAATCGTCTCGACTGCCATTGAATTCCAATGAAAAGTCAGTTGAAGCCGGGCTGACGTCGATTGACTGAATTCGAGCCAAAGAGGTTCCCAGGTCGTAAGATTTGGTGATCACAATTTCTGGAGCTGTCGAGTAGGCCACCGTGTTGGTATTCGGAGTCAGGACCGCCAAGTCCTCTGAGGGAAGATAACTGCCTGTCGCAAAGTAACCAATACTGGCAACCCAACTTCGGCCTTCGCCGCCATTCGCTCCGCCAGCAAAGAGTGAATTGTTTCCACCCAATCCATTCAAGGCCTGACTGGCCACCACGTTGTCCGTGATTCGAAAAGTGGAGCCGGAAAAAATTTTGACTGATCCACCAGCGCCACCACCACCGGGACCGCCGCCGACATTGGAGTTTCCGCCATTGCCACCATAGGCGTAAATGAATCCATTGCTCCCCAGTTCCACATCCCCAACGGCGTGAATGATGACTGTGCCGCCACCACCTCCACCTCCGGCGCCAGCTTCCGTGGCGGTTCCCGATCCGCCTCCGCCTCCGCCGCCCCCCGAATTCGAATTGAATTCTGGATCGTTGACATAATTTCCAGCGGCTCCTCCGTCAGAGATTGTCCAATTGGAGCCGCTCACAGGTGGTGAAGCGGAATTCGATGATCCTCCACCACCGCCACCCACAGCTGCGCCTCCGGTGTGATGTCCTCCCTTTCCACCAGTAACTGATCCACTGAGTGGAAATCCATCTTCTCCATGTGTGCCTGGGGCTCCGCCATTTCCGCCTTTGCCGCCACCGCATCGCCCTTGCCCGCCGACTCCAGCTTGAGCGCCCGTAGCCGAATTTCCATTGTCGCCATGACACCAAACCGGACCTTCGATGATCACAGAGCCTAAGCTGTGAATGATCAACGGGGAGTCTCCCACTGGCTGCAAGCTCCATGTCGGCGCCAGATGAAATCGTGTGACTTTCAAAATTGGAAAACGACTGAGATCCAAGCGAACAACATTGCCGGAGATGTCGCCATCGCGACTGAAGCTGGCATAAGTGTTGACATCAAAGACTCCGTGCGCGCCATCGCCGACAGAAAAATCAAGAGGGGTGGTGTAGCCGATTTTGTAGTCCACAACTTGCAAGCTTGGATGAAGGGCGCCCAGTTCTTGATTCCAAATCGCGGTGGATTGCGAGTCCCATTTCTCGCGGTCAGAAAAAGATTCCGACAGGTTTGAGGCGGCTCTGGAGAGAGTCGCAGACAAAGTCAAAATGAAAAGAGACAAAATCCAGTGTTGCATTCGATTTCTTATCGGTTGTGATGAGTGGAATCTCGAGAATTTCAGAGGGGATTGGGGCCAAGGTCGAGGTGCTTTTTGCCTTTGGGAACACGCTTTGCAATCAAGACCGCCAGGGATTGGATTCCCGGGCGAGGTGACCATGGAAATTGGCAAGAAATACAAGACGTTTGAAAATCGAATCGAGGCTGCCGAGCTGCTTGTGCCGCTCTTGCAGGATCTCAAAGATCAGAATCCCTTGATTTTGGCAGTTCCTCGAGGGGCCATCCCCATGGGGCGAATTTTGGCCACAGCGCTTAATGGAGAGTTGAATATTTTGCTCGTGCGCAAAATACGTCATCCCTTTCATCCTGAGTTGGCCATTGGAGCTGTCACTGAATTTGGGGATGTCATCGTGACCCCGCCAGAGAGCCTGTCTTCTGACGAAATCGAAAGAGCCGCATTGCAAGAGATTCAAGCTTTGGAGAAAAAAAGGGCCCGCTACACTGGTCAACACAAAATGGTGGATGTGCAGGGGCGCACAGTGGTGTTGGTGGACGATGGAGTCGCCACAGGTTCCACATTGGCGGCCGGCATTCGCAGTCTCAAGTCTCAAGGCGCGCATCGAATTATCGTGGCGGTTCCGGTTTCCAGTGAGAGTGCCGTGAGTCGTTTGCAAGCGGAAGGAGCGGAAGTGCGAGCTTACTATGTTCCTCAGTTCTTCGGGGCAGTTAGTTATTTCTACAAAGACTTTCCGCAAATTTCTGACAGCGAAGTGGGAGAGTTTTTCCGCGTGCAGTCTGTGCAAGTTGAAATTGCCAACGGAAAAGAAAAGTACAAAGCCGTTTTGGGAAAAGCTTTGAGTCCGAAGGGTTTTGTGTTGTTTGTCAGTGGCAGTTCGGGCGGGCGGCTCAATCCCCGTAATCAATACTTAGCGGATTTTCTCAATCGCCAAGGGATTTCGACCATGTTGGTGGATTTGCTCAGTGAAGAAGAATCAAAGGACAAATCCAATACTTTCGACATTCAATTGCTCGCCGACCGAGTTTTGAAATTCACTGAGTGGATTGAAAGGTCTCCTGAATTCCGCCATTTGCCCTTGGGCTATATCGGCGCCAACACGGGGGCGGGAGCTGCCTTGCGTGCGGTGGTGGTGGCTGGTGCCCGTGTCTCAGCTGTCGTGTCCCGAGGGGGGCGACCTGATTTGGCCGGAGATATTTTGGCCAAGGTTCAAACCCCCACTTTGCTTTTGGTCGGAGGGAAAGATCATCTGGTCGTGGATCTCAATGAAAGCGCTTTTCGCAAATTGAAAGCAGAAAAAAGAATGGAAGTGATTCCTCGCGCTTCGCATCTGTTTGAAGAGCCCGGGACTTTGCAGCAGGTGGCTGAGCTCACGGCGGATTGGTTTCAAAAGTATTTCACACAGGCTCAGAGCCGTCGCATGGATCTTGAGCCGCCGATTTACCCATGAATTTTGAAAAGGAGAATGGCATGCAGGACAATAAAGATTTGGAATCAACTCAGGAAAACTCAATGTCTCGATGGAGCTGGTTTGTCGTGGGCTCTGTTGGGGGTCTGGCAGTCGCTTACTTTTGGGACCCTGCCCGTGGCAGTTACCGACGTCATCTGGCGAGAGACAAATTCTTCAAATGGACAAAGCACTCATCCGTCTGGGCGCGAAGAGTGTCGAAGGATTTTCGCAACCGAGTCCGAGGCAGTCAGTATCGTTGGAAGCACCCCATGAGTGAGCATGTTGACGATCTCACTTTGGAAAGCCGAGTGCGCTCTGAGTTTGGACGACGAGTTCGCCATACTCGCTCGATTTCAACGGTTGTCAAAGATGGCGTGGTGACTTTGTCGGGACCGATCTTAAAAGAAGAAGTGAAATCTTTGATCAAAACAGTCAAAGCGATGCCGGGAGTGAGGGAAGTGATCAATCGTCTGGATGTGCATGAAACTTCCAATGGCATTCCCAGTTTGCAGGGAGAAGGAAAATCTTACCTTCAATGAGAATCGCTTGTGTTCCGGTCACTGAGCAGGGTGGCCGCGCTCGCTCAGTGAACTGTTAACAGTGCGAAAGAAATCCTCGTCAGTCGCGAAGGTCGGGCATTCGGATGGCATATTTTTATTTTTCAAGGTCAGAAGGACCTGGTCTTTTGCTTTTTCAATATTGGAGTTGCGGGGGTCAGCCACGTGGGCTTGGCACATATACAGCAGTGATAATTTCAAGTCTCCCAAAGAATAAGCCGAGGCACCGAGAGCACTGAGAATCTTGCTCGCAGCCACGTGTCGAGTCAGGTAGGCGTGCAAAAAATTGGGTTTGAGGAGATAGGACTCGAGATTCATGACCGTGGCATATCTTTGCATTCGAAAGTGAGAAGCGAAAATATTGGCCATGGCAATGGCATCATTGGGTTTGAGCTCCAGTGCTTTTTGATAAAACTGCAAGGCTTTTTCGTTGTCACCTTGCTCAACCCAGGCGCCGCCAAGGCCAATATGAGCTGAGTAGGACTTGGGATTTCCCTCGATCATATTGCTGAAAAAATCTTGAGGTGTGAGCCAAATTTGCATTCTCTGCCAACTCAAAATCGAAAGCAGCACTGTGATCCCAGTCAAGCTGCTCATCCAGAGGGGGCGACCAATGTTGGGAAGTCGGTTCAGGCCATAGGCCAATAAGAGACCAAAGAAAATCATTGGGAAGTAAGCATAGCGGTCAGCTGTGGTGGAAATATCTTGGTAAGCAAAATCAATCACCCCTGAAACAGGAGCCAAAGTCGCCATCCAGCAAAGAAAAAGAAGAGGGGCTCTTCGGTCGGTTTTTCTCCACCACAAAGTGATAAATAAGATCGCAACCGAAGCAAAAAGAAAACTCGGCAGCCACAAAGTGGAGTACTGACTGATCAGTTTTTCAGGAGTGCGACCATAGTCGACAGAAAAAGAGGTCGGCCAAAATATTTTTTCCAAGTAAAATCCATAGGAATCAAAAATCACGAGCAATCGGTGAGCAAAATCGATGGTTTTTGCCACATACTCTTTTTGTTCACGAAAAGTGAGGCTGACCAAGGCGATCACTGGCAGAGTCCAAACTGCCATTTGAGCAAAAGTTTTTCGCCAGCTTTGGGAATGGGTGAGAAGGGAAAGAATGAAAATCACCGCAGGCAATGAGGCCACCTGCGGTTTGGTTAAAAGAGCCAAGACAAAAAAGAATCCGGCAATGGCAAAGCCTTTCCATCCCGACCATCGGAAATAAGCCAGCAAGCAGAAAAGTGCCAGAGTGGTTGAGAGCAGATCTCGGCCCGCTGAAATCCAGGCAATGGACTCGACTTGGAGAGGATGGAAGGCGAAAATAGCGAGAGCCAAATAGAGAGGCCACTTTTGACGAAGTTGCAGGCGATCAAACCAAGTCTGCAAAAACCAAAAGAGTAAGAAGCAATTAAGGAAATGCAAAATCCAGTTGAATGCCCGAAAGGCAAAGCTCGAAGCTTCGCCCAATTGGTAGAGAACTCCCCAGACCATGCTGGTCAAGGGAATGTACAATCCGTAATAGGGTTTTTGCCAGAAGATCAGCCACTCGGAAGCGGCAAAGTGGGGGTTGATAAAAATATTGTAGTCGTCATCCCAGGGAAGAAATTCCGCGGAAAAAGTTGGATAATAAATAAGGAATAGCAGGGCTCCTAAAAGGAGAAAAATCCCGGCATCGTTTTTCTTCATGAGATGCTTTTAAATTATCGCAATCGGCCCCTCGCTCACAAGAATATTTGCAAAGGTGCAAAGAGAACTCGACGTTCTCAAAGACTTTACCGGGAATGATCGGCAATCGCTGTGGCAGGTTTGCGAGAAATGTCCAATTGCGAGGGTTTTGCTGTGAGGGCGTGATATTCGAAAGCTCCAATATCCAGCCCGGCACCAAAAGGAGAACGTCCATCCAGATCTGTCGTCAGTCCTCGAGTCAAAGCCCGGTCAATAGCAGGAGATTGCGCTTGTAAACGCAAATCTGATTTGTCGACATTTACAAACAGTGGATTCGCCAAAAGTTCATTGTTCAATAAAGTATTTTCCCCGCTGAACAAAGAAGTCAAAGAATTTGGCAAGTGATAGATGTTGTTGGAGCGAGTGACTTCCTGAGAAAAAATATTTTGATAACTGTGCACAGAAACAATGTTGTTGCGAAAGACGATGGAGCTCGCGGGCAACGGAGAGCTGTGATTCCAGATCAAAGTAGCGCGATGGACTGGGCGAACCATGGAGTCTGAAATGGTGTTGTTTTCAAAGACAAACGAGCTGGAGCTGCGCTTGGAAGAGAAGGCATTTTTTTGAAATCCGCCAAAACCGCTGTTGATCACTTCATTGAAAGAGATTTGCACGGGGCGGTTGAAGTCCGCATTGTGGACTCTGAAAAATCCAGCCGAATCAGATGCGCGGTTGTGATGAAGAGAAGTTCCGCTAAAATCGCCTTGCAACTCAAACATGCTGCCTTCTGTTCCGAAATCGAGAGATTCGCTTTTGCAGCGAAGGCATCGATTGAAGGCCACCTCATTGGAGGGTCCAGAGACCAGGAAGGCAATGGCGCCGTAATCATCCATTCCTCCGGGAGTTGAAGTGATCAGACGTAAATTTTGAATGGAATTGCGCAGAATTTGATTGGACTTTCCAGCCACAGACATGCCAATTCCCACTTCGCTGATTTCCAATTTGCGAATCAAATTGAATTCGGCTTTTTTGCTCAGACGAATTCCTTCTTGAGAATTTAACAATTTGAGGTTTTCAATAACGACATGTCGGGAGCGCAATTCGATAATTGCACCTGCAGAGCCGTTGCTGGTGAGAACGGGCAAGAAGCCCTCTCCATAAGAGGTGAAAGTGATTTTGTGCAGTTCCGTGCCGGATTGGGAAATGATCAATTGCCCGGGATAGACGGAGCTGCGGTGAAAGGCCACAGTGTCACCAGGTAAGAGCTTTTTGTTTTGCACCCCATTCAAGGATTTGAGCGGAAATTCTTGTCTCAATCCGGTATGCGAATCGTTCGCGGCTGGATGGGAGCTGTTCACATAGTAAGTGGCAGCTTGGGTTGTCAGTGCTGTTATAATTCCCAGAAGTAAAATTCCCAATTTGAACATGAATCCCCCGAGTTCGATACGAGAGAAGAGAGCAAGGAGTGGACCAGTCTTTGGGTCTTTTGGTCGAGCCTGTGAGAGGAATTTGGGAGGATTTGTTGAAGTTGCCGATCAAGTTTTAACGTCTTGGTCGGTTTCTAAGTGAATTCACCTATTTATGCCAGTGTTGGCAAATCAAACTGGTGTCTGATCTTTGCTCACTGATTGAATGTTTCCAAATGATATCAAGCCACTTGCGGCTGTCTCACTTTGGGAAGCTTCAGGATAAAGCGAGTTTCCGTGGATTCGGAGTCGAGGAATAACTGACCGTGATGGCTTTCAGCGATTCCTTTGGAGAGACTCAATCCGAGACCTGTTCCATGACCGACTTCTTTCGTGGTGAAAAAAGGCTGCATTATTTTTTCTCGAATTTCGGGTGGAATTCCCGGGCCGGAATCCGAAATGGAAATTTCAATTTCCTCTTTTTTGCATTCCACCACCAGTCGAACCTTTTTAACAGGCGCATCTTGAACGGCATCAAAGGCATTGTTCAGCAAATTGAGAAGGATTTGACTGATTTGAATTGGCCGGCAATTCAAAGTGCAGTCTTGAGGGGGCTTCGAGATCTCGAACAGAATTCCATTGTTTTGAAATCGGGCCTGGCACAACTCGAGAGTGTCGTCGATGATCCCGGCCATGGATTTCGGCTCCATGGGATCGTCGCTCGACTCGCGTGCAAAATTTCTCAGGCTGCCGATGATTCGTGAAATTCGGCTGACCGTTTTGTCGACTTGTTTCAAGGTCTGAATGAGATTTTCTGGAGAAAGATCTGAAGCTTCTATTTTTTTAATTAAAATTTGAACTTTGGCTTTGATCACGGCCAAGGGATTGTTAATCTCATGAGCCATTCCTGCTGCCATTTCTCCCAAAGAGGAAAGGCGGGCCGAGTTGGTCATTTTGATTCGGCTTTCTTCCAATTCTTTTTGAACGGTGATGTCCGTCAAAGTGCCAGTGAAGATGGGATTTTCGGCATTGGAGTTGAGTTTTAAGCGTGCGAAAATTTCAAACCAAGCAATCGATCCATCTTTCTTCAGGGCTCGATACTGCAGGCGGAAATCTGTCGCTTTTTCATTCACGAGAGTTTCAAAACTTTTTTGCAAGCGAAGTTGGTTTTCAGGATGCACGTGCTCAAAGAATTTTCTTTGCAAAGATTCGGAAACGCTGAAACCTGTCATTTCCTCCCAAGCAGGATTTAGAAAAAGGAATTTTCCTTCGCGGTCACATTGAAAAATGGCCTCATGAAGGCTGTTCACAAGCAGCTCGTATTTCTTTTCTTGAGCGATGAGCAAATCCGTCTGTTCTTTTTGCTTTCTGTAAGCTTTACGCAGTTCGAGCAAATGCACCACTTGGCGTCCCAAGGATTGCAGTGCATTGAGCTGTTCAGGATTGAGTTTTCTGGGCACTTGATCAATCACGCACACGGTTCCTAAGCATTGTCCCTCGCCATTGATCAATGGAGTTCCGGCATAAAAACGAATCCCCAATTCTCCAGTCACCAATGGATTGTCGTGAAAGCGCTCATCTTTGCTGGCATCTTCGACGACAAATGGAGTGTTGCCATGAATGGCATGAGCACAGAAAGCGATTTCTCGAGGTGTCTCCTGCGCTGCCAAACCAATGCGAGCCTTAAACCATTGCCGATTGGTGTCGATCAGGGAAACCAGTGAAATCGGAGTCTGGCAAATCTGGGCAGCGATTTGAATCAAGTCTTGATATTCCTTTTCGGGCAAAGTGTCCAAGACGTCATAAGAGTCGAGAGCTTGCTGACGTTCTTTTTCATTCACCGGAACCACTGGTTTGATCATGGTTTGACAACTCTCTTTCGCTGTTTGGGAGGAGCTGTCAATTCATCGGAAAAATGGATCGTCGACCCAACCGACAAGAAGAGAAATGGAAGATTCTTCTAAATATCCATTCATTCTGAAACAAGGCTGAGCATTCAAATAACTAAAAGTTTATGAAGGGTCCTGTTGCTCAAAAAGTCTGGCAATTTTTTTCCATTTAGGATGGGGAGGAGCCGTGAATTCCAAAGGAGATCCCAAATCGGGGTGGGGAAGTCGCAAGTGAATCGCCCGCAAACAGAGACCCGAAATTCCCATTTGTTCGCGGAAAAAACGATTGTGGTGAGAATCGCCGTGAGCCGCATCGCCAATCACGGGATGAGAAATGCGGTTCATATGCCGTCGAATCTGATGAAAACGTCCCGTCAGTGGAGAAACCTCCAGCCAAGAGTAGCGGGCTGACGAGTGACGTTTGCCAACCGAATGCGGAAGTTCCAGTCGGTGTAAAGTCTGAAACAAAGTCCGGGCCGGAACCATTTCGCCGCTGGAATCTGACTGGAGCGGAAGATCAATATCGCCGGAATCTGGCAAATAGCCGCGAACAAGGGTCCAATACTTTTTCTTCACAGTCTGCGATTGAAACTGCTTTCCCCAAAAGCTCGCGGCCTCCGGATTGAGAGCAAAAGCCAAAACTCCACTGGTGGCCACATCCAGTCGGTGCAAAGGGTGCACCCGGCAACCGATTTGGTCTCGCAATTGATACAAAATGATTTTGTGGCGGGGAACCTTTTCAGCTCGAGTCTCAGGCGGGTGCACGTGAAATCCCGAAGGTTTGTCAATAACGACCAAGTCGTGGTCCTGATAGAGGATGGAGAAATGACTCATGTCAGTTTTTTTACCTTGAAGCTTTCGCAGTGAAAAGCTCAATTGTTCAAAAGATGAAGGGGGAGGCGCTTATTTTGATTCTGATTCTGTTTTTTTGTAGCGCAAGTCGAAGAGATCTTTTTGGGCCTTTTCTAGAGCCTGAATTTGTTCTTCCGAAGGATTGCACTCTCGCAGCTTGTTGGCCATTTCCTCTTTGGCTTGGCGCAAAGCCTGTCCCAGACCCAGGGCGTGGCGAATGCTCTCCTGCAATGTGCTGGGATCAAATGGCTTATCGAGAAAATCATTGGCACCCAACTGCATGGCCTCGGTGATGTTGGCTTTGTTGCCATAAGCTGAAAGCAGGACGTAAGGAGTCTCCAACCCCTGGGCACGGATCTGTCGAAGGACTTCTAGTCCTGTAAAGTCGGGCATATTGATGTCGGATAGAACAGCGTCGACTTGGCCTTCGAGGCAGATTTGCAAACTTTCTGATCCCGAGGAAACCGGAACAATTTCCACATCCAAATCCGAACAGATTTCGACCAACAGGTCTCGCAAGGCAATTTCATCTTCAGCGATCAAAAGGCGGCGCTTCGGCTTGCTGTGTTCGAGCACAACTTTTCTCCTTGAGACGGGAAGTGGATGACCCATTGTTCTTTTCGGGCTTGAGACACCTCAACTGAAATCCAGCTTTCTTTTTGAAGAAATCATCTCAATCTTGAATTTCAATCGGCTCTCAAATGAAAGGAAAAGCAGCTGAATTGAAACTCGCCTTTAAATGAGAATTCGACTTCTATTTATTTAGTTTGAAAGGCATTGCATTTCGAGACATCCGAGAAAACAAATAAGCTTTATCTGTGACATTTGGCAAAGATTCAGAAAACTCGACTGAATTTCGCGAAAAATTCAAAGATAGGGTTTTACCGCCACTTCCCTATCTTTTTAAGTAGTTTATTTAGAAAATAAAAAGGCTCTTAATTCACTAGCAAGGAGTCATTGCTTTGAACTCGAAATCCGAACCCAAAAGAGATTATTCAAAAGAGTTTCATGCACTCTCCGAGGATTTTTATTGCACGATCAGTCGGCAAGGAACGCTCTCACAGTTGAGTTCAGCTTGGAAATTGTATTTTGGTGATAATTTGGAGGGAGGGTCTCATGAAATTTTGTTTCAGGATCTCATTCATTTTGAGGATCAAAATCTTCTCACGCAAGCTCTGATCGAATCTCAGGATTCGAGGCAGCGCTCGGTTTTCAAGCTTCGAATGCGAAATAGCAGTGGAAATTTTGAGGAATTTCAATGGCGCGTTCTCTATTGCCCTGAAGATCAATTGTGGGTGGGGATTGGGCGAAATATCCATGCTCAAAAAGCAATTGAGCGGCAGCTCTTGGAGTCCAATCAGAAGTTGAATTATGTGATTGATTCTTCTTTCGATGGATTCTGGGATTGGCATGTCAAAAGTGACTACGAGTACATGTCGCCGCGGTTCTGGGCGATCTTTGGTTATGAAGCAGACGAGAAAAAACACCATCCCAGCGAGTGGATGCAAATTATTCATCCAGAGGACTTGCCAGTGGTCCTAAAAAGTTTTGAAGAGCACGTGGCCAGTGGCGGAATCATTCCCTTCAGCTCTGAAGTTCGCTACAAGCACAAGCAAGGTCATGAAGTTTGGATTCTCTGTCGCGGAAAAGTCGTCGAGTGGTCTGCAGACGGTTCCCCTCAGCGAGTGGTCGGGACCCATAAAGACATCACTGAGCGCAAGAAAAAAGATCGCGATCTTCAGCAAGCCCACAAAAATTTGCAGGATTTGAAAACCCGGTTGGAAATTGCCGTTCAGGCCGTGCATTTTGGAGTTTGGGAATTTGATGCTGCCAACGATCTCATGCATTGGGATGATCAAATGTTTCGGCTTTTTGATCTCAAGAAGGACGAATTTTCCGGGAAGTTTTCTGATTTTCTAAAGACACTCGTCCCCGAAGATGCCACTCAGGTCGCACATTTGTTTGGAAAAATTCAGAATGAGAAAAAGGGACGCTGTCAGACTGAATTCCGAATCCGAAACAAACAAGGGGAAGTCCGCATCATTCAATCAGCGGCCCAGTGTTTGTTCGATTCAAATGGTGTGCTGACTCGTGTGGTGGGAGTTAACAGTGATGTGACAGAGCAACGCCGAAGTGAGCTGAAGCTTTTGCAGTCCTCCAAAATGGCTTCACTCGGTGAGATGGCAGGGGGCGTGGCCCATGAAATCAACAATCCCTTGGCCGTGATCAAAGCTCGCTCTGATTTGTTGTTAAAAATGGTTGATAGCGGTGAAATGGATCTGGACAAAATGAAAAAAGGTTTGGGGAAAATTCACGAAACGGTGGGGCGAATTGCTCGAATCGTGAAAGGGTTAAAAAGCTTTTCACGTGATTCTTCGAGAGACCCAAAGGAGTCCGTTGTGGTCAGTCGCATTGTCGAAGAATCCGTTGATCTGTGCCGGGAGAAAATGAAAAATCACGGAATTCATCTGGAGATCACGGGGCTCTTGGAAGCTGGTGTGTACTGTCAACCTGTGCAAGTGGGGCAAGTGCTTTTGAATCTCCTCAACAATGCTTATGATGCCGTATTGGATCTCAATGAAAAGTGGATCCGAATTCAAGTAGAGCAGACCGAAGGGCGAGTGCAAATTTCTGTATTGGATTCGGGACCATCCATTCCCGCCGAAGTTGCCGAGAAAATGATGCAGCCTTTTTTCACCACCAAAGGTGTCGGAAAAGGGACGGGCTTGGGTCTCAGTATTTCCAAAGGACTGATTGAGGGGCAAGGCGGGAAGTTTTATTTTGACCCTTCAGACCGCCACACTCGTTTCGTTGTTGAATTGCCGCAAGTGACATTTTAGAGGGCCGGAGAGCCGGTTCCCGCCAGTTCGAAGAGTCTGAGCTTGGTCAGTTGGAAATCTTTGCGGAATTCCAAATTGCGCAGTCTGGCTTCAATCAACCTTTCAGAGGCGCCAACGAGGTCCGGAGAGTTTTTCACTCCCCTTTTGTATTCGGCCATCGTCAGTTTGTAGTAAGTCTCCGATCGGGCCAGATTTTTTTCTTCCAATTGAAGTCGCTCATTGATGGATTGAAGTTCAGTCCAAGTGCTTTCCACCTCAGCTTTGATCTGAGCTTGTCGGCTTAACATCTCAACTTCTTGTTGCTGGACTTCACTTTGAGAGGCACTGAAATTTCTCACTGAACTGAGGCCTGAAAATAAGGGAAGTTTGAATTTCAGGAAAAAGCTGTAATTGTTGTTTTCTTCAAACACGCGCTCTTCGTTGGCCAATTTTCCATAAGTCGCCTCGAAATTGACTTCTGGTAAAAATTGTCCTTGCGCCAGTTTCTTTTGTTGCTGGCGAATTTCCAATTGGGCTGTTGATTCTTGAATGTGGAAATTGGACTGCTTTGCCTGTTTCCAAATCTGTTCCTTTTCCAAATTCAAATTTTCACGGAGCAAATGCCCTTGCACAGCCAGGTTGTTGTCCGCGTTTTGTTCGCCCATCAACAACTCCAATTCGCGATTCTTCGCGGACTTCTGTTGTTCGAGCAATTTCACATCCGAGGAGAGTGTTGATTCGCGAAGTTCAAACTCCAAGACGTCGGCTTCGGAAGTGAGACCCGCATTTTTCTTGGCTTGAGCCATTTTCATCTGCTCGGCATTTTCTTGAAGAGCCCGCTGTTTGAGAGACAGGCTCTCCAAAAGAAACAGCAATTCATAATAAAGCCGAGCACTCTCTCTGGAGATTTTAGCTTTGATTTGTTCAACCTTTCTTTGCTTCCAATCCGTTTCCACTCGAGCGATTTCCAATTCGGAAAGGTCGCGCCCTCCGCGATAGAGATTCCAATCCGCTTTGGCGTAAAGTGCATTTCCCGTGGCCTTCTCCTGGTCGAATTGGGTCTGCAAAGGGCCGCCCTCGAGAGAGATTTCGGGAAAGAAAGCTCCTCGTGCCATTTGCTGGCGCCGCTGAGAAGCTTCTGTTTCCAGAGTGGCCGCTTGGAGCTCACGATTGTGGGTCAGAGCCCGAGACTGAATGGTCCGCAAAGTCAAAGCGCCTTCATTGGGGTGGTCCGCCCGGGCTGTACCAAAGCAAAGAAATGGTAAGCAGAGAAAAATCAACTTCATGAAAAGGAATCCTTTAAGGGTTTGGCTCCACATTGAACTTCACTTTTTCCTGACGTCCTTGATGGTCAATTTGCAAATTCAGTTCAAAGCGATGAGCGCCTTTGGCGTCAAAGTTGGCAAGCCAATGATCAGCTTTTTCTTCGAATTTCACGCTTTCAGTCTTGGCTTGGCGAGGAAGCTTCGCCTGGCCAGAAATTTTCAAGCCTTTCAATGGCAAAGGCTTGGAATCATGATCCATGGGATAAATTTTCAAAGTTGAATTCTCAGTGACCAACTCGATAAAAAGTTCGCCAGTGGACTTCATCATTCCGCCATGTGGGGCTGGTTTGTTGCCGGGGACCGAGTGGCCTTCATGCGCAAACGCCGCAGAACCTATGAGAGCGAAGGACAGGGCCAGAGTCTTAAAAAGGAAAAGGAATGTTTTTTTCATCGTGATCTCCTAAATGTTTAGTGAGGGGCCGGTTCTAATTTTTCTTCACTTGTTTGAATCGACTTTTCAGCTGATTTTTTTCCATAGTGGTAAAAAACAGTTGGGGTGACAATCATATCAAGCAAAGTGCTGCTGATGAGTCCTCCGACGATGACGACTGCCAGCGGATGCAAAATTTCTTTCCCAGGATCGCCAGCCGCCAGAACCAGGGGCAGCAATCCTAAAACAGCCGTCAAGGCCGTCATCAGCACAGGTATCAGGCGTTCCAAGGAGCCGCGAATCACCATGTGTCGACTGAAAGTTTCACCCTCGTATTTCATCAAATGCAGATAGTGAGAAATCATCATGATCCCGTTGCGGCTGGCAATTCCGCACAAAGTGATAAAGGCCACCATCGAAGCCACAGACAAGGTTCGGTCGGTCAGGAAAATGGCGATCAAGCTGCCAATCAAAGCCATTGGAATATTGAGCATGATTTGAGTGGCGATAAAGGCCGATTTGAAATGCGCTAAGAGAACGAGAAAAATTCCAATGAGTGACAGAGTTCCTAAAAGGAGAATCAGCCGGCTCGCTGTTTTTTGGCTTTCAAATTGGCCGCCATATTGAATGAAATAACCTTCCGGAAGGTCAATTTGAGAGGCGATTCGAGTTTGAATTTCTTTAACCAAGCTATCGAGATCGCGACCGTTGGAGTTGGCAGAGATGACAATCCGGCGTTGGGCATTTTCTCGATTGATTTGGTTGGGGCCTTGCGATTCGTAAATATCGGCGACCATTTCCAATGTGATTTTCCGGCCATCGGGCATGATTTTAATTTGTGTTTTTCGAATCAAGTCGAGATTGGCTCGGGAGCGGTCGTCAAAGCGCATGAACACATTGAAAGTTCTTTGGTTCTCAAGGATCTGAGAGATCACTTCGCCATTGAGAGCCTTTTCCAAAGTTTCCGAAAGTTCGCCGAGGACCATGCCATATTTGGCCGCCTCCTCTCGCAGCAATTGAATTTTAATTTGCGGAATCAGAACTTGTTGCTCAATTTGCAAATCCACGAGGCCCGATGTCCCTTCGAGAGTCTTGTAAACTTCAGCGGCTTTGGCTCGTAAAGTGGTGAGATCTGATCCGAAGACTTTGATTGCGATTTGCGCCCGCACTCCGGACAGCAAGTGATCCAAGCGGTGGGAAATGGGTTGGCCGATATTGATGTAAACGCCTTCGACTTTTTCCAAGCGACTGCGGATGTCTTGAAGGACTTGCTCTCGGGCACGGCTGCTTTCCGGCTTGAAATCGACATCGATTTCAGATGAATGCACGCCTTCGGCATGTTCATCCAGCTCAGCGCGTCCGGTTCTTCGGGCAACGGATTGAACTTCGGGAACACTTAAAATCATATTCTCGATTTCAGTGCCGAGCTGGTTGGATTTTTCGAGAGCAATTCCGGGCTTGGCAAAGACGCTGATGGTGGCCGTGCCTTCATTGAATGGCGGCAGGAAGTTGCGTCCCATCCAAGGAATCAAAGCCAAAGATAAAACGAAGAGAATCAAAGAAGCTGAGATCACGAGCTTGGGCCGATCGAGGGCCTGGTTCAAGAGCCTCTCGTCCCAGCGTTTGAGAGTTCTCACCAAGACTCCGTCCTGGTGTTCGATCAATTGGTCTTTGCTGAGCAAATAAGAACACAAGACCGGTGTGATCGTGAGGCTCACAAGCAAAGAGCAGAGGAGAGAAACAATGTAAGCCAAGCCAAGGGGGATGAACAGGCGGCCTTCGATTCCGCTCATAAAGAAAAGAGGAAGGAAGACAAGCACAACAATCACAGTGGCAAAGACGATCGAATTTCGAACTTCCGAAGAAGCATTGTAAACCACCTGCAAAGTGGGAAGAGGGTTTTTGAGGTTTTTGTTTTCCTTCAGGCGGCGAAAAACATTTTCCACATCGACAATGGCATCGTCCACCAGCTCACCAATGGCCACTGCCAACCCACCCAAGGTCATGGTGTTGACGGAAAGACCAAACAAATGAAAGACAATCGCCGTGGCGAGAAAAGACAAGGGAATGGCGGTGAGGGTGATGGCGGTGGTGCGAAAGTTCAAAAGAAAAACAAATAAAACCACGAAAACGAGCAATGTTCCGTCGCGCAAAGCTTCTTTGACATTGTTGATGGCCGCTTCAATAAAGTGCGATTGCTTGAAGAGATTGCGATTGAGAGAAACCCCCTTGGGAAGCGACTTGGCCATCTCGTTGAGTGCTTGGTCAATTTTTTTGGTCAATTCAATCGTATTGGCGCCGGGTTGCTTTTGAATGCTCAAAATCACTGCGGGTTTGCCATTAACGCTGCCATCGCCGCGTTTCACTTGCGGGCCGATTTTGACTTCGGCGATATCTTTGACAAACACTGGCTGTCCCAAATGCAATCCCACCACTGAATTGAGGATATCTTTTTCAGATTTGATGGTGCCAATGTTGCGGATCAAAAATTCCTGATCTTCCAAATCAATATAGCCACCGGTGGTGTTCAAGCTGATTTTCGAAAGGGCTTTCTCAATTTCTTCAAGAGACAATTGGGACTTTTGAATTTTTTCGGCTGAAAGCAGGATTTGGTACTGGCGAACACCGCCGCCAATCGCGATCACTTGCGAAACTCCAGGAATGCTCAAAAGCTGTGGACGTAAAGTCCAATCGGCAAGAGTTCTCAATTCGAGCGCATCGACTTGTGAATTCTCCGAAGAAAGCCCAAGCAATTGGATTTCTCCCATAATCGAAGAAATAGGTCCCATCACCGGAGTCACTCCTTTGGGGAGTTTCTCTTGCGCCAATTGCAGTTTTTCAGCCACCAGTTGACGATTGCGATAAATATCCGTTTCCCACGCGAATTCCACGTAAACCACAGACAGACCAATGCCAGTGGAAGAGCGAACCCTCTCCACTCCGGGCAGTCCGCCGAGCACTGTTTCCAAAGGCAAAGTCACCAGGGTTTCCACTTCCTCTGGTGCCATGCCGGGGGCTTCGGTCATGATGTTCACAGTGGGGCGATTGAGATCCGGAAAAACATCCACGGGCATTCGCTTCAAAGTCAGCAGGCCGTAAGCGGTGACGAGCACGCCAATGGCCAAAACCAAAAAACGGTGAGTCAATGAAAAGCGAATGATCCGGTCGAGCATGGAAGCCTCTTTGTCAGTGAGAGCCGTGGCCTGAATGTTCGTTCTGAGATTTCTTCACGTGCATCAAAGGCAGTTCATAAAGGGCTTCGTTCCCCACTTGGCCATCGCGCTTGGCTTTCACGACCACTTGTCCTTTTTTTTGCAAATCCACTCCGGCGGGAACCGGGCAAGTGAAAGATTTTTTTTCACTGCTGACTTTGCAAAGAGTATTGGTGCCGGGTTTGGCGGAAAAAGAAATTTCCACCGATGAATTTTGAGTGATGGGATTCTGCCAATTGATATCGAGCAAGTAGACTTTCATTTCACTGGCGGAGACGGGGACGAGTTCGGTGTGGAAAGCTCCAGGCATGCGAATGAAGCCTTTGTTCGGGCCGGGTTTGTCTTCGCCGTGCCCGAGAGCGTGCAAGCTGAAAAGAGAAACAAGAGTCAAGCCAAGTGCTGCTAGTTTTTTCATCTGCAAAAATCCTTTGTTTGGAGTGATCTCAAAGGAAATTTTTGAACGAAATCAAGACTGATTCAAAGTCTTTTTCATCTTTGTTTCGACACAGTGGGGAAAGGCAAAAAGCCCTGCCGGTGAAAGCAGAGCTTTTTGGGTGATTTCAAGTTTTGCAATTAATTGCGACCGAAGACAGGATTCAAAGGATCGCTGCCGTCCACGTACCAGAACTCACTGCGACCGCCAGTGCCGGTCCATGTGGTCAAGTCAAACTCAGCTGCAGAGTTGCTGCTGTCCATGACATAAGCGCTCACAGCTTGACGTTGTGCAAACCAATCCAAACCCGCTCCAGCTTGAATGCGCTCGATGGGGCTGTTGCCTTTCAAGAAGAAACCATTGCCAGCGCCATGCACTCGTGCTTTTCCAGCGCCGTCATAGCAAACCGCTGTTCCTTCGTCGGCACCAATGCCTTTGATGTTGTTGACTGTAACGTCGCCATAGTTGTTGTAAACGGCGCGGGCCATGAAGCCGACCAAACGACCTTCGCGAGCGCGTTGGCTAAAGTGACTTTCGGTGACGACTTGGTTCATGAATGGAGGAGTCAAGACTGTGCGGTCCAAATCGACAAAGATTCCTGTCGGGTCTTTCAGGACATCCATAGCTGTGACCATGGAGCTCTTTTTCGAAGGAGAGCTGTAGTGAGCGGCATAGTCAATACCGGCCATCAAGGCCATTCCAGCACTGGTTCCTCCGACCGGAACCTTTTTGACATTCATCATGTACTCAACAGCGCTCATCATGCGAGTGCCGCGGAACCAATCAACATACTTGGATTGATCGCCACCGGCGAAGAAAATCATTTCGGCTTTCAGGATTTTGTCTTCCACTCCGGCTTCATTCACATCTAATGCTCGTTTGAAAGACAGTGTGGCGACGGAATTCACTTTCGGGAAGCCATGCATATCAGGATCATTGTAAATCCAATCTTCGTAGCCACCGCGATTGCCATCGGCGCGGATGATGACCACGTCGCCGCCATTGGCTTTGGTCAGCATTTCTTTCCAGCCACTTGCCCAAGCGTCATCACTTCCGCCGCCCGCCAAGCAAATGCTTTGAGTGGTGGTGCGAACCACATCTGTAGCGTTGCCTGTAATATAGATGCGAGCCAGAGCTTGTTCGGAAACCATCAGGGCCAGAAGCAGACTTGTGGCTTTCAATGAGTGTTTCAGAAACTGACGACCGGCTTTTGGGGC
>JACCDW011221738.1_pt1 | contig 24542 bp, 27 predicted proteins | sample 7449781 | NCBI WGS metagenome assembly JACCDW01 (sample SAMN15323449, study PRJNA562643) | freshwater metagenome | isolation source: river surface water | place: USA:Blue River Watershed | collected 2017-08-18
TATGATTTTTTTACACGATGTGTATATTAAATTAAATTTTTCAATTTTTTTTTCAAATACTTATATATAAAACTATGCCATCTCTAGCAGATTTTTTCAAGAAAAAGAGTTCCACAAAGGACATGTATAAAGACTTTATAGATGACAGAACAGCCTCTATCGTTTTCAAAAAGAATCTTGAAAAAAGAGGACTATCTATAGAACAAGGTAGAAAGATATTTGAAGATGTCAAAAGGCTTTCTAGCACCACTCCGCGTCTTTCTGGTGGTAAGAAAAAGAAAACTGTAAAAAGAAAGAAACGCGCTAGTTTAAAAAAATAATTTTGTAACGTACAAGTAAGTTAAATATGATTACTTACATTGCCTCAAAGTTGTTGAAGTATCTGAAAAAAATTGTTCCAAGTAGTTCTCCTCGGATAGAAGACGTAACCGTCAATACCTTTAAATACAAAGGTACATCTGATGAATTTTATGACTGTACACGACCTACATTTGCTTTGAACTTTTGGACACCTAGCCAAAAAGAATTCTATATCCTCGATATGGAATCAAAGACATATATACCTATAAGCAAGCGTGTACCTATCCATGAAATGACAGTCCATAAGCCAGCTGAAAATCTGAACTTGTTATACAAGAACGCAGCATCCGTGGTAACAAGACCGCTGAACATGTATGTTCGAGATGAAAACACTGGTGAATTTACTCAATATAAAAGTAAGCTTAAAATTTTTCTAGATTTTTAATTTGTATCAGATTAGTAAATACGTAGAAATGATTAATTTTATATTGATTCTAATGATAATACTAGTTTTACTAGGTATAGGTAAAAGATACCTCTTATATAAAGACTCTACCTATGTCAAAAGTAGTGTAGATGGGAATTATTACCTTGTGAGAGACACGGAACATAAACAAGAATCAGCAGATATACTTGCTGTAATAAATCAAAAAATAAAAACCCTGGTGGATTCCCTAAATGAACAAGATTGTCCACCTGGTATAGAGCATAATATAAGGTTGTTAAAACATAGATATAAATCCATGATACTTTCTGAAAATATATACATGCAAGACACTGCATTTACTATAAATAAAAATGAAACTATGCTATGTCTAAGAACAAGAGACGCGCATCAAAAAGAATATGACATCAATAGCATAACATTTGTTGCCATCCATGAGCTTACACATGTTGGTTGTAAAAATTACGGGCACGGAGATGAATTTGTAAAATTCTTCATCTTTTTACTAGGCAAATGCATATCATTAAACCTTTACAAATATGTAAATTACAATGAAACTCCGGTTGAATACTGTGGTGTCATGATTAATAAAACACCTGTTTAAAATTTCGCAGCTCTTATTAGCGTCTCGTAAATCGAGTCGTTCTTGGCGTTTGATGACGAATAAAATATAGCAATCTTTTTAAGGTCTTCTATATTTGTATTTTTTGGAGCAGCAAAGAGATGGTGCCCAAATGGGAATGCCCACTGACTTGGTATGATAGTTATGGGAGTTGTAATACAACTGTTTAGAAGCATTGGACCAGTTCTATAGAGGACGCCCTTTTTGGAATCTTTTCTATTTGCGAGCTCTTTTATCACAGCTTTCATTATTGTGTGGCCTGGGACACATGCTATAATACCATTGGCAACATATGGTTTTCCCAATCTTTCCAATAAACTACCTGGCAAAGCTTCCTGTACTGCAACAAATGTGGACGTGCTAAATTGCAACAAAGTTGATAGGTCTTTTCTGATAGGTACTATATCTGTATCAATGTACAGTCCACCATATCTGTATAAAATTTCATACCTGGCAATATCTGCTTTTTCTTGCCAAATTTTTGTTGCTGCGAATGCTTCTTTGTTTATTAGACCAAGTTTTTCAATATCAGCATCGCGATACAACACGTGTCTCCATCCATTATCCTTGCAGAATTTTTCAGTCTGTGAAATCCATTCCATAGGAGGGTCTCTGGGACCTAACCATATCTGATGTATAATCTTTGGAATACCACCAGACCGTGATAGACTCCTTGTATTTGTTTCAATTTCTTCTGTTGCTACATCTAGTTGTAGATTTTTATTTGTACTACTCTTCACAGCATTCAGTAGCTTAACCCCTTTATAGATGTTTGCAGCCACACCAGTTATTGCTGTACCTGCGGCAGCACCAAGTAAAAAATCTTTTCCTCTGGTACTTTTAACAGGTTTAACACTGTTTTTGCCTTTACTGCCTGTACTACTCTTGGTTTTTTTAAAAGTCTTTTTATTTTTGGTAGGGACACTAGTCCTTGATTTCTTTACAACCATTATAATTTACATACACAAAAAAATTTTTTTTAGTTGTGTATAAGTAAATGAAATTTCATGAAGTGTTGAACATATTCTTTGAAGAATTGTTGGAAGTCGTCATAATCATTTCCATAAACATGTACATGATGAGAGGAGAATTAGATAGTGCAAAGATTCTCAAAACAAGTATAGTAATTGCTGGTATTATAACAGCTATAGGATGTTACAAGACAGAATATGGAAAAACTTTTAAAACAGCCATGATAATTACATTGGTGGCTGCAAGTGTGAAAAAGATAAATGACTGAGTTTATCATCGTTGATATCATCACATATAAATCTCTTTTTGCTAGTTTTTTGAGCTTTCAACATTCGCTTTATACGTCTCTGGTGCATTTTTCTCATTTTGCAACCATATTGACAATGCTCGTGTTTATTTGTATCACTCATCTTTAATATTGATTATAAAAAAATATCAATATTTAATCTAGTAGTTAAATAAAATATAAAATATGCCATTTCTGAGCACGACACCTTCATTTGTCTGTTTTATGACCAGCATATGGCCACGCGTGTTTTTCAGATAAATGTTTCATGTACAACTTTTTTATTTTCACAGAGAGACGCACACAAAATAAATTTATATTATTAAAAAAATACATTTTAAACACCCATGGATTATATACCTTTGAAACGCGAAAGAAAACTTCAATTCATTGAAAAGGAAGAAAAGAAAAAGGTCAAGAATACTAAAAAGACAAACCAGACCATAGATGAGTTACATTCTGAAAAACTGAAATATTTCAACGAATTATACACGGTTGTTTTAAAAAATAAGATGGAAGAAAAGAAAAATACAGCTGCACAACACGCTCTTCAAAAGTTAGATGAAGAAATTTTTGACATCAAGAACAAGGTAGAAGAATCGTTTTATTTTCTCAAGGTAGGGAAGATACTAGATGAATATTTTAATTCAAAAGACAAGGAAAGAAAAAAGGAATTAACCGATGAATATTACAAGATTCTAAATATCCCATGTATAACTACTGTTCCAGACAACGCATACGAGTGCGAAAACTGCGGGGGACAATTAGAAGAAGACGATGAAGCAAGTGTATGCATAGGGTGTGGTATAAGAACGGGTGCAAATATCATATTCGCACCAACATACAAAGAGATAAGCGAGGGTTCGTTTGTCATCAATAAAAAGGTAATGTACAAGCGTGAAAGTTACTTTTTAGAACTGCTTAAGAACATACAAACTGTAAAGATTTCAGATTTTCCAGAAAACTTGATTAAAGACGTAAAACATCATCTTTACATCAATAATATAGAGTACTCCAATGATATAACTCCGCAACTCATAAGAAGTATTCTGAAAAAACTAAATTACTCCAAATATTATGACCAGATACAGAAAATCATATGCATAATCATAAAAGAAAAGCCGATAGAGATACCAAAGCCAGTAGAAGAAATCCTGAAACACATGTTTGAAGTCATACAAGAACCATGGTTAATATGCAAGAGTGAATCTAGACATAGTTTTTTTTCATATCCTTATGTGCTGTATAAGTTTTTCCAGATTTTAGAACTAGATGATTACCTCCCTTATCTAACTTTACTCAAGTCTAGGGAAAAGCTCATAAAACACGAGCTTTTATGGGAAAAAATAATGAACTACATAAAGGATAATGATATAGACAAAAATTATCCATATCCTATAAACTGGAGATATATACCATCAATCTAAATAAAAAAACAAAAAAAATACCATGTATTTACAGGTATTTTTTTTGTTTTTTTAATTTTTTTGTTTTTTAATTTTTTTTAGATGCTAAAGTTTCTTAAAAGAGTTGACAATTCTTCTTCAGAAAACACCTGGTTAGAATATTCGATAAATTCCAAAATGTATTCGTCAACGTTCAATTCCTTCATCATACTCAATTCCAAGATACCTCTTCTTGTATCTAGTTCGATTTCTCTGACGAGTTTATCATAAGAAAATTGTTCAGTAAAAGGTAAAGCCATTATAAATTTATCGATGATGTGTATTTTAAATTAAATTTTTGTTGACATCATATTTTTCAGTATCTCTTCATCGCAACTATCACCTATGATAAAAGGCAGTAAATTTTGAATAAATGTAGCTGGTGTTATTTTGTTTTCTGGAAGGTTCTTTAAAATATCATCAGGTATTTTCCTCTCAAAGAATTTTTTATAAATATTGTTCATCTGGTAATGGTCACATGATGTTAATTCAATTTTTATATCAAATCTTCCATCTCTGTAAAATGCAGGGTCCAACACTTCGATATGGTTTGTTGTGACAATAAACGTTGTCCCATCATGTGTTAAAGTGCCTTGTAAGAGATTCAACAAGCATTCCAATGTCAGTTCTTTTTGAACTTGGTCAGGTGTTCTTTTTTTTACAACATCTGTCATGGCATCTATGTCTTCAATGACGATTATCCCATTATCTTTTTTTTCCTTGTTTATATGACTAAACAGGGCTTTTAGGTCATCATTTGTTTCTACAGTTGTCAAATCAAGATAATAAATGTCTTTTTGAAGGTAACTAGCTATAGCATTTATACAACTGCTTTTCCCTGTACCAGGTTCTCCGTATAACAGAGCTCCAAATTTATAAGGAAGTCCTAGATGAGTATATATCTCTTTTTTGTTTTTGAACCTACATAAAGTATTATTTAGAAAAAATGAGTCTTTTTCTTTTAGATAAAGCGTGTCGAAATCTTTCCAAATTTCATTTACCATGGTTTCTTTTACAGTTTTTGTTTTTACTGTAAATTTTCGAGGTTCTTTGTCTTCATCTTTGATATCGTCTTTTCCTTGTTCGTTTTTAACGTCTTTCTCAAGATTTAAAACATCTGTTTTAATGTCCATTTTTAGGTCATAGATTTTAATTTTTGAAATATTTTCTTTAAAAGAACAATCTTTTTGCAATATATCAACGAACCTTGTCCATTCGGATAACAAATCAAGTGATAAGTCACTCGATTCAAGGAATAAACTTAAATCTCGTGTTGTTGTACCTTCAAGTTGGCAATCAACCCATACCTGTACCTTTTCTGCATCAGGTATACTGCTCCAATCGTAATTTTTTTTGATATATACAACAGTATTTTGAAAGTCGATATCAAAGAGTTTACCCTTTTTAATTCCAAAATCGACAGCTTTTCTATTGGCAAATAAAATAGGTATAAGATCCGCCATTGGATCTGGCCCGTCCGAATAATTATATATTTTTTCGATAGCATTTCGAACAGAACCAAGTGTACTATAACATCCACACAAAATATCTCTTCTTATACTAGAATTTTTTATAGCCTCTACAAATTTTGGAAAAGGCAAGTTTTCCAACAAGGTTTTGCTTTTATCAAACTCGGGTATACATCTGTTTGCAGTCTTAAATTTTTTCTCATTTTCTGTACACTGAAATGACAGGTCTAAATTTCCAATATAGCATGTAAAATTACCACAATTTATGGTAAAGTTTTCAACTTGTTGCTCCAAGACGTATTCAGTTTTTGATGTCTGTAAAATTTTATGAGATTGGATTTCATATGTAACATTTCCTTCCTTTAAAAGTTTTCCAAGGGTTTCCCAGAATACACTTTTAGGATTATAAGAAATCTTTAGAGTATTTTTAGGTGTTGTTTTTATTTCTTCTTTTTTTTCATTTTTATATAGCATTTTAGATAATAGATATCTAAAATTCAGATTTTGTATCTTTCCAAAAAATTCATCAATATATTTTTTTGCTAGTCTTTTCACAGAGTCAATCCCTAGTAAAAACACCAGGAAACATACCGATTTTATGTTTAAATTTTGTGTCAGATTCTCGATTGTCTTGAAGATACGCAAAGATATCAAGTTATCGATATGATTCATACCATTTTGCACAGAAACAATCTGATTAGCAGTATTGCTATTGTCTGACATTGTAGTGCAGTGTAACAAATGTTTTCTGAAAATTAAATTTTTTCTACACGTATTTTCAATGATTTTTTTTTAAAATCTAAATGTATACACAATGCCATTTCTTGTAGGTGATGCTAGAGAGTTGACAAATTACAAAAGTACATGTATGATTATGAATGAAACTGTCAAGAAATACAGTGGTGAAAAGGGAGAATATTATTCTTACAAAAATGTTTTAAAAAAGAACGCTGACCAAATTATCCAAGACGAAAGAAAGAGAGCACAGGACAGCTTGCAAAGTTTCCTTCGAGCATCGATTGGTAAATAATTTTTTTATATGTTAATCTTATGGGTATTTTCAAGAAATTACTTTCTTTTAATGAAAAACTGGATAAAAAAATTTCACACAGGCAAACCATGGCGTGTCTGAGAGATGGTGTTCTCATAGACAAGCTAAAGGTAATAGCAAGAATAGGCACGCCCTCCATACAAGGAGAGGTGTTTCTTGTAGAATTAAATGATGTGGATAAACTGGTCATTAAAAAGATACCCCTTTCAAAAAATTTTTTCAGTAAAAGAGGCTTCAGTACAGCTGTTATATCAAAATCCGTGTTTTTAACAGAGGTTTTCTTTTTATACTGTTGTAAAATTTTGTTAAAAGAAAAAATCACACCATATTTACCTTTTATGTACCATTTTACAATCTGTAAAGAAGACTGTAATTTTACTACAAAAAAAATACTTAGCCAATATGACACTGGAGAAATCCAAGGTTGTGGATATCTTATAGTCGAAAAGGCAAAGGGTGACCTGGCAAATTTTCTAGACAATTACAAATTTACATTTCCCCAGCTTCTTGTGATTTTTTATCAGATTTTTTCGGGCTTGTGCACGCTGAAGTATTACACAAACATGTTTCACGGAGACCTACACCAGGGAAATATTTTATTCAAGGAAAATACACACTCTAAAGGCTTTGTAAAATTTACATGGTTCAATAAAAAAACACATTATATACCAAACATAGGATATACCTTTTTCATATGGGATTTTGGAATTTCGAGGTCAGAACCTTTTATTTCCAACCCTGAATATGACGGCGCATACATTGGGTTTACACATCTAGATGATGTTCTTCGCATCACTAGAACCTTGGACCCCAGAAAACCAAAGGAAAGAAAAATGCGTTTTCTAATTAAAGAATTGCTGGTAAAAAGCTCTGATATATTAGAGTTTGTAGAACTTTTGTACAAGGAGATCGGAAAGATAAGGCCGTTTGGAGAAAATGACGATGTCATAGACAGTTACACGCTAGTAAAGACCTTTAAAGGGAGTGATAAACTGTTGTATAAAGCATCAAATTATATACAGCGTAAAATATAAAAGTTTATTTCAGAACGTGTAATAAATGAAAATACTCTGGTTTGCAGTTTCCGTATTTTCATTCTCTTACAATATGCACAGATATCTCGGCGATAACCTATGCAGACTTTTGGAAAAAGAAGGTATTAACATGACTCTAAGAGAACCATGTGGTGAGGCAAGTATATGGGCAGACAAGGTAAAAACAGACCAAAAATACAAATGGACATCAAAATTACACTACATTAATCTAAACGAATGCAAGTCTGATTATGATGAGAAATACGTTCAAACACAATGCAAAGATGAAGAATGTATAGTCCCTGCTATAATACATTCTTACAACCATAATTACGCCCTAAACAACGAGGAAAATCTAAAATTTTTGATGCATATTACTCAAGATTTTTTCCAACCTTTGCATACACATGGTGCATATGGAGGAGGAAATGGGTATGTCATAATTCGTAATAAAAAAGGGTATAATAAAACCATGAATCTACATCAGTTTTTTGATGGAGAAATGTTTGAACACTTTATAAAAAAGGAAAACTACACACCTGATATAAATCATTGTCCCAGCACAAATTATGACATAAAGTCGTCTGTTTACAAAAGGATAAAAAAATCCATGGACCTAGCATGTTACTTTTATACCAAACTTGATGGAAAACGATATATAATATTTGAAGAATTTTACGAACCTATGGTCATCCGCCAAGTATTAGATGATTATTTTTATTTTGCATACAATATGTTTTTTAATTATTTTAATTTTGTAACTCTAAATTAATCAATGTCCAAAGACCTTCCATGCGTAGAACACACAGTCTCTAATGTAGTTTATATGCTTGAATGCATGTATTGTGGTGAAAAAGTGTATTGCCACAATTATATGAATGATGCTCTCTGCCACAGGGCATTCGAAGAACACAGCAAGGTTTGTGTTGTAAGAAATTAAAGTTTTTCATAAGTAATCATTTCAGATTTGCGTCGTCTGTCGTTTTGAAGTTTTCTATAAATACCAGCTATACCTAGAGCTGAAAGAGTAGCTGCAGAGATGATGGCTACTTTTTTTACCTTTTTTGATTTGGCAAGCTTTTTAGCTTTATTTTTGATTTTAGAAATACTTTTTTTGATGGTAGCTTTAGCATTGACCATTGTTTACTTTTACTTACAAAAAAAAATTTTGTAAACTAAAGTCAAGAATGAAACAGAAAAAAGTTATCAAGGGTCTGGCTATCGGCGCTTTAGTACCAGCTATAATATATGGTGTGTCTAAATTGTACAAAAAGAAAAAATTTGACCCTGTAAGCTATGAAAAGTTGAGTACCACCAGTATACAAGAGCTGACAAACTACAAGACAAATCTGCAGACAAAACTGAACAATTGTACACCGAAAACTGGTGGGAATTCGATTTTCTTTGAAGAAAGCCCAGAGGAGAAACGAAAACGAGAACTCGTACGTGAAATAATGTTTTTACAAGACAAATTATCAAGATGTGCGTACTTAAAGAAATACTAAGTTATTTAACAAATGAATAAACAAAGCAACAAAAGTACTTTGATGCTTAAATCTTTGCTAAAGGATTTTTACAATGACAACAATAATAGGCTGCAGGTTGCTAACATCATCAATAGAAAATGCGTCTATTCCTGTAGAACACTTGAATGGTTTTGCATAACATACAGCAAGACAAAGTCTATCAAATACAAGATGAAAAATAACAAAATGTTTAATGTTTACAAATCTTACAAAGACCAGCTGAAAAAATTTCAAAAAAAAGGTTTTGACCCCTTCAAGCGAGACAATGAAGGATTCTCATCTTTTTCTTTGAAATATATCGACAAGCAAGGCAACAAGTGTGATATAGATATAACAGTTGGTCAATTGACGTTTTTTAAGTGGTGTATAGAAAATGAAATATTAGAATACATAACAACACATATAGATACCATAAAAACAGAGATGAAAAAAGACAAGGAAACTAAAAAGTAATACTAACATCTCATTTGGGCCGTGATTCGAACTTAATCGATGGTCTCAAGAAACAGCTAGAATATATTTTATTGGAGTATCTGCAGTTCTTCCCATCCCCACTTTTGAGAACGCCAATTTTGTACCGGAGTTATTGATGCTTCAACTCCATATTTTGAAAGTTCTTTGACAATATTCTTGTAATCTTGAAAAAGAAAGTCTTGATATTGGTCATCATGGATTGTAATCCAAATTTCGATCAAGTCAAACATGTATCTGACATAAACTTTGTCGACGTTAATTTTTAGTAAACTGTCAGAATTGGTTTGAAAAAAGTCTCTGACTCTTTCCATAACTATTATTCAGAAAAAATACTTTTCAGAGTGTCGACGAATGGGGCTGGACAAAGTTTAGTCTGCATTTTTAGGAAAAAATTTTCCATTCAGTTCTGAACAACCTTTCACAATAAATACAGAAAAAATCTGGTGGCATCGACAATCATTTCTGTACTGAAAAAAATTTGTTCAGTTTTGAATACCCCAAATATAAGATAGAAATCTATTCTAAATTATAAAGCTAAGAAGCTTTTATTGGGGGGGGGGGTTTCAAAGTTTAACAATTTTTCTTGAGTCCGCAAATAAATTTGTTGTGGTGGCGTCGTTGTTTGAGATTTTACTTACATACATGTGTTACAAACACACAAACTTTTATGTGTCAGAGAAAAATAAAAAAATGGGACTGATTAAAGCAAACTACTTAAAATCAGGCCGGTTTATTAAACTTTTAGTACTTTATTTAAAACATTTTCTTATTTTCATTAAATTTTCTCTTTTCAGGTCAATCGTTAGGTCTTCCAAAGGAGATCTTGGACTTATATTTCTCATCGTTTTCAATATCCAAACTAACCACTGTAAAACTGTTCTCAATCCTTCGCTATTGTAGAATTTTCGATTCTTGTCATGATTAATGTAAATTTCGGGCCCTCCAGAATAAACAACATCGTCATCAATTGCAAAAAAATACCAAGAGAATCCGGTAGATATTGCTCCGAAAACAGGAGTCTCCTCTTTTGAATTTTCAAACAAAGTAAAGGCCTTTCTCCTTAACTTGGCGAGAGAGGCCGCATAACCAATTGATTGTCGTATCGCTTCTTCATAATTTTCGAAATGAGTTTTCATCTTTTTAATTTCTCTCTTTGCCTCGATAGCAAGTAAACAACATGTTGGTTCCTTATCAGAGCCGATCGTATAGTCAATGAAATCTTCGTGTTTCAATACTTTTTTTTCAAATTCAGAATACCAAGATACATTATTTTCTAAACATATTTTTCTGTTTGGAGAATTTCCCGTCAATTTCATGGCTTCTTTTATAATAGCATCAATTACTACTCGTGCTGAAGCTTCGCAGTCATTAATATGTGTTTCTTTAAATTCATCTAAGAATCCTATAAGCTCATAAGATGGTGACACTGGTTCTAAATCAGGAATGAATGTCCGAGTCATACGTGAACCTTCTTCTTCAACGCGATCACAGTCTAACTGAAACCCCTTTTTAGATTTTAAATGAGACCACTTAACACATTTAAATTCCATTGATTCAGCAGGTTTTGAGCTTAACTTCAAAATATTATTGAACACTTCAATAAGTAGATTTTCGTCCATTTCATCCATCAATAGAGAAATATCTTGGTACGTACCGATTTCTGTTTGTTTTTCGCTTTCGTTTACATTATTAATAATATTTGCATCCATTAAAATGAACCTTCATCTGCTCAAAAAATTAAATTTTTTACAAATAATGATTGGTCAATTTATTTTCCGAAATTTGAGAACTCGAAACCCCCTTTTGGAACATTCCTCACTTTTGCGTGGTGGCGTCGGTTTTCGTTCCCCAACAAAAATTTGTTTGTGATACTTTGAATAATGAAATTGGAAGATCATTTTAATTTTGAATTTATTTTGTTTGTCCATAATAATGTTCATTCTAATACAGTTTCACTCCCAAAAATACATAGAAGACGATATGCCTTTCCCGGTATTACTAGGTATTTTTTCTAGTTAAGAAGCTCTAAATTTCTAATAGTAAATACCTTTTTTGTCTGCATTTTTCTTTCCCCAAAAATGACGCCTCAAACTTCAAATGCATTTTTTAATCTTAAAAAAAAAGTTTGATTAATAATCAAGATGATACAAGAACTATTAGAAAAATATCCTAATAAACCATGGGAATGGGGAGCATGGGGATTAAGTACTAACCCTTCAGTAACTCCAGAGTTTATTGAAAAACACATTGATAAACCTTGGGATTGGGGTGGTCGTGGATTAAGTAAAAATCCTTCTGTAACGATGGACTTTGTCCAAAAACACAAGGATAAACCTTGGTATTGGGGGAGGTATGGATTAAGCAGGTATCTGAAAGTAACAACAGAATTTGTTAACAAACACGATAATAAACCATGGAAATGGGGAAGTGCAGGATTTAGTTCTAATCAATATATATCAATTGGTTTTATAGAAGAAAATCTAGATAAACCATGGGATTTTCATTTTTTAGCTTGCAATCCTGTTGTAACAACCGACTTTGTCCAAAAATATATAGACAAGCCTTGGGAATGGGGAGTATATGGATTGAGCAGCAATCCCAGTGTAACTCTAGAATTCATAGAAAAACATATAGACAAGTCTTGGTGTTGGGGAGACAGTTATTGGGGATATTCAATTAGAGGACTAAGCAGTAATCCTAGTATAACTCCAGAGTTTGTAAAAAAACACATTGATAAGCCTTGGTGTTGGGGAAAACGTGGGCTGAGCAAAAACCCCTCAATAACCATGGAATTTGTAGAAGAGACATTGGATAAGCCCTGGTACTGGGGGGAGAATGGATTAAGTAGTAATCCTAGCGTGACAATGAATTTTGTAGAAAATCATATGGATAAACCGTGGGACTGGATTAGTTTAAGCAGCAGCCCTCGTATAAATCTACAGTTTTTAGAAAAACATATTGATAAAGAATGGGAATGGTTCACTGGGTTAAGCATGAATGAAAGCATATTATCATTTGAATTTTTAGAGAAATATGGTCACAAATTATGGTGGGGGAGTCAGATTGGGCTGAGTTTAAACCGTGGAGTAACCCTTGAATTAATCGAAAAGTATAAAGATAAAATGTGGGACTGGGGAAGACAGGGACTAAGCAGCAATGAATTCAGAATTAAAAAAAAATATCCTAGAGACCTTTTCTATGAATTGGAAAGTTTATGGTTACAGCCACCTAATGAAAATAACAAATTTTACAAGAATGGCGGACCATTGTTCTGGGAGACATGGGAAGATATTAAAGAAGACCTAAAACAATAAAATAAAAAATACCTGTACTTTACTAATTTACCAGGTATTTTTAATTTTTTTTACTTGTTTTCATATAAAAAGTGAGACCAATAGACGTATAACGCACCTATAGTCAAGACCGGGCTCCAACATGTGTTTTCTATTCCTATGTATCCATCATGTAGTATTTTGAAATCTTCTGTTTCTACACACACCATGTTTTTGTTCTTTGGATAAATTTTTGGTGGATCAAAATTACCAAAATGCATTATAAAAACTATAGAATGTGGGATGTTATAAATCGACGTATTTAAATCGATTATATACTCTTTTTTGTTGCTTGGGTTTATATACGCAACGCCTGTATGATGGTAATCAACATCTCCAATATCTATGATGTAAGATATAAGATTTGCAGATGATTTCTTTAGGTATTTTACATGTGTCATGGGTACGTCATCAGACAACTCAATTTTTATCTGAGCTTTTACTTTTCTTTTGTTCTTTTTTATTTTGCTAGTGTCAACAATCATTATTTAAATATTCATGTTTTTTCTTTAAATAATTAATTTACAAATCACAGTTTCAGCTCCTAGTACCTGCACAATTATAATTTCATTCTTTTTTATCATCTCCAAAAACTTTTCAAATGGTGTGAAAAAACATGCTTTCTGGTGTATGATTTTTAAACAATAAATATTGAAATCCCTAGAATCTATGACTATGTTTTTGAATTTTGACAAAAAAACAAAAGAAAGCGATGATAAATCTTGTACAAAATGTGTATTTTCACTTTTTTCCAAAACAACATTTTCATATTCATCTTCTTCTTTAGTGTTCAAAACTTTGAAAAAATCTGGAGCATTGGTTATTACCACCGTGTCCTTTAACAATAATAAGTCTTTTAATTCTACACAAGGCAAATCTGTAGATTTTACCTGGGAATATAAAAATAAAGGCAGTGCAGATATAGGTAAATAACTCATGATGTATCTAGTGATATTAAAAGTTCTCTTCAAGTTTTTTATAGCTATATAGGAAGTATAGAGAAGCATGAATTGCGTGTACATTTGTCATATATCTATAAAAAATTTAATTTTTTAAACCAAAGCATGATTTATTACAAATGAAAGACCCCGATACTTATATCTATTTTCAAAAAAACAAGGAAGCTTTCCAGTTTACTGTTGGGTATGAGGGGTCAGAGATAAGATATAGTCAAAAACTATATACAATATATGAAACGAGTGAAGAAAGCGACAGTAGTGATTCTTCGTCAACTCAGTATAATCGTCATAAAAGAATGATTAAGAATATTAAACAAACTAAAAAGACAAAAAGAAACTAAATAAAAAAGCAACATGTAAATACATGGGTATTTTTTATTTATTTTTTTATTTAAGCATCTAAGTCGTCACTTAGAGCAACATCCACATCTTCTTCGTCTTCTACAGAATCCAAAACTAAATCATTCATGTCCTTTGTCACGTCATTTCTTTCTTCGTCTTCATCGTCAAAGGCATATTCTTGTAAAGCATTTTCATTCTTGAAAATCTTTACCTGTTCAGGTCTACAAGAAGCTCCAAATTTACCACCAACAACCCACACGTTAGAAAAGGAAACGATAGACAAACAGTCTGACATTTTTGGGAAAGCTTCGCTATAATTGTTCGTATTAATAACGATTTTTTCATTTTTAGAATAATAAAAGTTTGTTACATATTCACCTTTTTCATTTTTGGAAAGTTTACATTTCAGACGAGGAGGATAATCAAGTACCTTGTCTTCTTTTTTATCAATGGAATACTTTATGAAACTGCTATAAAATTCTCTTACCATGTCTTCTTTATATTTTTTACCAAGCAAGTCTTTTGAATTCTTTACAGCAAACCCAATGATAAGTTCTTCCAAACTTTTTAGCTTTTCAAGGACTTCTTCATTTTCCTTGTCGATAGATAATTCGATAGAGTCATTGGATACCATATTGATTGTCCCTTGCTCTCCTTTGGGCCTGGAGACATCGATACCACTGATACCAAAAGGTGATTTTAGACGAGGCAAAGAAAAAATAAGTTTTTTTGGAGACCCACCATCTTCATAATCATAATTAATGTATATTGTTTTTGTTCCTTTTTTTGTTTGTCTTACTTCAGATAATTTTACGTTTTCAATTTTAAAGTCTTTAATCTTGATGATGGATGAGCTCATTACTACTATCATTTAATTTTTTTTTAACATTTCAATTTGAGTTTTATTTTTTTATAGTTTGTAGTTAAACATGGCTCCAACAAAAGATTCAAAGCCCAAAAAAAAGCTTTATAATCCTTATGCAAAGGAATGGGTATCTGCTAGTAGTGAAAAGGGACAACAGCTTAAAATCCTCATTAAAAACTGTAAGAAATGTAAAAGCGACGAGATATACGACCCTGACGCTCAAAAATGTGTAAAGAGAACACCTAAAAATGTTGCCAGGTTAAAAGAGTTTGTGAAATTCTGTGATGTTTATCGTGTTGAAAAAATCAAGCTCAAAAATACAGACAAGCTGCTATTTGGTAAAATTATCAATGCAAGATTGCCAGGAGGAAATGTAAAGATAAAAGATATTGTCGGTGCTACAAGAGCTAAAGTAGCAGCATATGAACTTGAAAAAAGTAATAGGGATAAACTAAAGATTCTTGCAGCATTTATACCTATAACCCTTGCTATAACAGGATTTGTAGCATCAAACCCAAAGGCTTTGACTTTTATAAAGAATAAAATCATGACAATAAGCAAGGAAAGTCCTCTTTTGAATAGAATATTTTCAGGGTTGTTCAAGAGCAAAACTATTACATCTGAAGAAATTTTTATACCTGGAAAAAACAGCTTAACTGTTAGATTAAACAAAGATGACCTCATCACTAAACAACGTATTGAAAAGGATGGAGTGGGGACTATTGACCCAGCTACCAACATAGCTACTGTGAATTCTGCTAAGCTCGGTATTAAAGGAATAAATCCATTTACAAACCTGTCGTCATATGTTATAACGTATGACGTTGATAAAAGAAGTTACTCTTTGAATTATTCTTTTGCACCAGTTGTTTCATCTGTTCCAGAATTTAGAACAGGTTTTTTCCAACCATCTAAACCATTAACAGATATAATGAACCAAGGGACAAGTAGTAGTGCTCCAAAAACGAACCTGGATGATATAGTAGTAGACTATGCTGATAGAAAAACAAAAACAAACCGACTTTTAGAAGAAGTGAAACAGATAAATCAGATAACTGATAAAATAAAATCGGAAAGAGACGTTATCAACTCTGTAGAAGTTCTTGCTGATAAAATCAAGAACTCATCACAGATTCAGATTGATATTCTAGAGCAGTTGCAAAAGCTAAAAAAAGGAACAATGTCTTATGATGTTGTTAAAAGCATAAATAGGTTGGAAAAACAGTTGAAAAAGGCAACAGAAAATATGAATGATGCAAAATCAAAATATGAAAAGATTTCAAAAGATAAGCAAGAAATTTTCCTCAAATATAAAGACAAGCCAAGGGCTCTAAAACAGGTAGAAAATATGATTACCAAAAGCACAGAAGTGAATATCATTGCAAAAAAATTAAATGAAGAAAATGTAAACGCTCTGTATCCCATTTTAACACACGAAATGAACAAAATAAGGGAAGAATTTAAAAAATACGACGGGTTAGCTATTGAAAATATACAAAGGTCTAGTTAAAGACAACACGTAAATTATTAAAAAAAAATTAATTAGTCATAATAATGGAGACTTCAAAAGCTATAAAAAATCAAAATTTAAAGCTTGTAAAAAAAGTGCTTATGAAGCCATCAGAATTTGCTAAAACAGATTACGCAGGTAAAGCCTGTTTTACAAAAGACGGGTATACAAAGTATGGGTGTTTCGAATCTTGGGAAACAGCTCTGAATATACTAAGTAATTTACCCGACAATGAAAATAATTGTGACGAATTAATCATGCCTAATACAAAAGTCAAGCCATATGTAGATATAGAATATATAAAGGAAGAAAATCCAAATCTGCATCCAGACGATGTAAAAATAGAAGTAATGAATAGGCTTATACAAATTTTTAAAGAGTATTTTAATTTTAAGCTTGCTAAAAATGATATATATTTCGCAGAGTGTCATAGAAAGAAAAATGACACTTACAAGTATTCTTTTCATGTAGTGGTGTGTACAGAACCAATGATTGTTTTTGAAAACACAAATAAAGCATCTTATGTAGCTCACAAACTAAGAGAGTACTGCAATTTCAACGAGGATATAATAGATTTAAGTGTTTACAAGAAAAGACAAAACTTTAGATTAGTTGGACATTGCAAACCAGGTGAAAGCAAGCCATTTAGATTATGCAACGGCGATGATTATAAGAACAAGATGGTCCTTACAAATATAACGAGAAATCACATTGTCCTCGAGGCAGAAGAACAGGCAGATTTTCTTGACAAAACTATAAAAAACAAAGGAAATTACAATCTTACAGAATTAAGCGATGAAGACCATAACTACATCATTGAAAAGGTAAAAGAAAAATTACACCCAACAGCGTATCTAGAAACAATAGATGCTACGGGTTTTTTTCAATTTAATTACACAGACAGGAACGAGCCTTGTTTTTGTCATCAAAATACATCCGTTTACCATGACCGTATAGGTTTTTTTGTGTATATATACAACAGTGTTTTATATGCTGGATGCCATTCTGGAAATTGTATAGAGCAGAGCTCTCAAAACGGCAAGATAAGAAAAATCATATATAGGGACATTGGTTCTTTAAAAGCAAAAAAGAATGATGTGTTTTTACAAAAGGTAAGCTATGACAACAAATTTGAGCTGGACCCAACATTTGTGTTTGAGTGTGTAAAAAACAATGCTTTTGGTATATCAAATCTTTTCAGAGAAATGTATCTAAACCCTAAGCGTATAAAATGGGTTAGTGGTTCTAGTAGAAATGGTACAACATATTTCTGGGACGGAAACCTATGGATAGAAGACGATTTTTCTTATGTAGAAAGACTTTTGGCAGCAACAGTAGTGAGGGTTTTGAGAGACGTGCTTGTCGAGTATTCTGGGAATGAAGATATAAACAATTTTGATGGTAGTTTTGAACAAAATGAAGACCCTATAGTGAATGAAACGCAAAAAATCATCAAATCACTAAATAGTGGAATGATGATTAAAAACGTGTTGAAATTTTTTCAGCCTCTTATACGAGATACAGAATTTTTGTTGTTAAAGGACCAGCATCCTCACTTTTTGTCTTGTAAGAATGGTATGGTAAATCTTTATACTGGCGAGTTAAGAAAAGCTGTCCCAGATGATAATATCACTAAAACTTTGGATTTGGAATACAATGAGGATATAAACCCTATAGGTATTTTTGACGAATTTGTGAGACAAATTACATCAGATGAAAGCGGTGAATGTGAAGATGTCTACAATTACCTCCGTTGGTGCATAGGGTATTCAATGCAAGGAAATCCAACTAAAAAGGTATTTTTCTTGTTTTTTGGACCTCATGGTTTTAATGGTAAATCCATGTTTATGAATACTATAGCAGACGTTCTTGGTTCTTATGCATCTCATATGGACCGCAGTGTTGTGATGAAAGGCCCTAAAAAGGCTGCAGGTTCTCATTCAACAGAATTGGTACAACTAGAATACGCAAGAATTGGTATACTTAATGATACTGAAAAAGACGATACAATCAATGATGGTAACGTTAAACAATTGACAGGTATAACAGATAAGATAAGTATTCGTCAGATTTTTGAAAAACAAAGAGAATTTGTTCCCAAGTTTGTTCCATTTATCAGTAGTAATCACCAGATTGGAATCAATTTATATGACAAGGCAATGTATGAAAGGTTTGTGGTTATACCATTTAAACTTAGTTTTGTAGATAATCCTACCAGGTCTTTTGAAAGAAAAGCAGATTCTTCTTTGGCCGACAAGTTTAAGCAAAACAAGGAGCAAATTTTAAGATGGTTGGTGGATTGTTCTATCTATTACAACCAGAATCCAGATATGCAAATACCTAAGACTCTGTTAGATGCAAAGAAAGAATACAATGAAATGGTTAATCCATATGTAAACTTTATCAACAACAACTTTGAAGGTGTCATAGGTGCCAAGGTAACAAAATCATTCTTGTTGGAAAAATACAAATTCTACTGTATGCAGAATAGCATAAAGTTCATTAGCAAAAGTTCAGAGGAAGAATTTGATAAGCTTCTCAAGGTTAGTAAAACATCCAAAGGAAAGGTATATCTAGACATACAATTCAAGAGAGAACTCGATGAAGAAGATGATGAAGTTGATATTTTAGATGCGTAATAAAAAAAATTTTTTTTAGTAAAAAAAAAGTAGTAAAATGTCTTCAAATTTGCAGTTTTCAGAGTTGAGTGTCGTATATGGCGGACATTTTGAAAAGGTTGTTGCAAAAAGGAAAAGAGACGCATTAATTTCTAGAATGCAAAAACTTGATGGAGAGTCTGGTCTTCCTTCATATGAAGAGGTGAGGGAATTGGAATTTTGTAAAGACTTGAAGGTTGGTCAAAAGTTGCGTGTAGTAGATGGGATTTTAAAGGTAGATAATCGTATAATGCAGTGTGTAGCCCGTTCATTATCAAAAGACAATAGACATAAAACATTGGAGCACCTGAAAGTTTTATGCGAAAAGTACAAAAATAACCTCGGCCTAGCTAGAGCAATAGAGACACTAAAACAGACCTATAAATATGACGACGAATTCGTCATTGAAGGCTTCAAGTCAATAAAAGAACTAGATTTCTGTAAAGACTTGAAAGAAGGTCAAAAATTGCGCGTTGTAGATGGTGAATTAAAGGTAGATAAGCGTATTATGCAATGTGTAGCTCGAGCATTAACAAAAGACAACAGGAATAAAACCCTTAAACATTTGGAAATTTTGACTAGTCAATATGAAAGATGGGAATTAAGAAACGCAATCAAAAAACTAAAAGTGACTTACAAAGACGATGAGGATTTTATCAGGAAATTAAACATATTAGATTACTCTAGCAATGTGATATATGATAGTCAAGACGAAACGGTTGGAAAATTGAAGAAACTAGAATGGCTTGACAAATATGATGAAACAGAGAACGGGCTGTGTGATAGAAAACAACTCATGGGAAAACTGGACTTGCTTGACAAGTTCTTATAAAAAATAAAAAAAACACGCAACTATGTACATGTTTTTTATTTTTTTAATTTTTTTTTAATTTAGTATTTTTTCAATATTCCAGAAATGTCTGGATGACGCAATTTTTATCAATTTTTTAAGATATTGTTCAGGTAGAGAACCCTTTACGTGGAACCGGTTAAACAATAACACGAGCATTCCAATGTTTCCATTCGATACACAAGAACTTATAGAATCAAAGGTTATGTAAAGATTTTTCTCGATTATCAACCACTTTGCCATGCTTATACAGTTTTCATGGATTGCAGAGTCTACCAATTTAAGAGAGTTTATATAACTATAGTATTTTTCGTTGTCTAAAAGCTCATATAACCATTTTACCAATTCAAAGTGTCCATGGTTCACCGCAGTCTTTATAACAAGAGGCGTCACGCTCATCCCAGTAGAATGCAAAAAGTTTATAATATCAATATAATTATTTTCAGCTGCTATAACCATGCCATGCCTATCGATTTCTTGGTGTTCCATCAGCAATTTTAACATTTCTAAATTCCCATTTTCACAAGCAGAATATACACAGTCTCCTATTACAGCATGGCCTCTTTCCAATAACCATTCTAAAATATCCATCCTATCATTTTTACATGCCATATCGGTAGCATCATTTCCACAAACGCCTCCCTTTTCAGCAAGGTATTTTAATATTTCAAAACAAGAATGGTAAACAGCTTCGCTCATTACATCTGGGTCTGGAATACCGACTACTTTATTGTTATCATAAAGCCATTTCACCATTTCAAGATTTTCACTTTTGACAGCAGCCTTCAAGCATTGCGAAGAAGGGTCAATGAATGTATTTTCATATAACCATTCCACTACATGAAAATGACCATTCATTATAGCACACTCTATGGCTTCCTTTCCACACACGTATCCCTTTTCAACAAACCATTTCAGTATTTCGAGATTTCCTCGCCCCGCTGCACACGACAGTGCGTGAGAAGGAATTTCTCTGTGATTTTTCATGTAATACATGTATCTCAACAAGTTCATATTTCCATTTCTTGCTATAAAAGAGTAACAAGAGTTGTGATTTTTTATCTTTAAACCCAGTGAGTCATAAAACATGACCAGTTCAAAATCGTTTTTAGAGATGGCATTCTCGATGTGAAAATTTGTAAAATCTCTAAATCCAAGGTTATACACATAGTATATTACCTCTGCAGTAGAATTTAACAAGGCAATAGGAATGTCTATCTCTTTGAACGCTTCTTGGTAAAAAGTAGCAAACCATTCGATTATCACCGTCAAGTTGTTTCTTATTGCTCTAAAGAGCACGTGATTTGGGATTTTTATATTTTTTCTATGTAACCATATCAAAATCTCGACAGAATCATTAGATATTATCATATTGGATATGTGCATATCAGTCATGTCAAAATTATTGTAAAGCATAAACTCTAGAGTTTCGAAACGATGTCCTCCTAAAAGATTTTCCACAACTATATCATTCGTAAAATATTCGCGTTTGTTTTCCAAAAACCATATCAAAACATGTTTTTGTTTGAATATGATTGTTTCAATGATGAATTCGTCCATTCCGTAATAATCTTTTTCATTTAAAAATTCAAGAACTGGAATATAAACATCGTATTGGTCTAATACGTATTCCCATGTATGAACATCTGGGTCGTATATTTTCTCTGCTACCCTCTTTGAAAGGCACACGACCTTTTCAAATGGCAAATATTCATACACTCTTTCAATCACCTCCAAAGGTAATCTCATTTGTAATGTAACAATATTGTCATGTAAAAATTAAATTTTTAATTTGTATAAAATTTTTTTATAGTATATACATTAGATGTCAAATCTTACAGTTCCTACAGATTATCAAAACGCATATTTTACAGGAGATGTAGATATTCTTCCTGGTCTAACTGCTGCTGCAGGTAATGGTGACATTTTTATAAGGAATGGTGGTCTTTATGTAAATGGTCTCACCGATTTGGATCAAACCACCATTAATACCAATGATGGCGAATTTAACGTGAATGGTCCAAACAAGGTATCCATCAATATTTCAGGTGGTGCTACTTCATCTGTTGAAATTGATGCAGAAGACGTTTCATACTTTACAACAAGTGCTGGGACCCTTACTCTTTCAGCTACGAATACTGGAGCAACTGGTAAAGTTATAGTATCCGCAGCAGGTACAGGTACTGATTCTGTTCTTGTTACAGCCACAAACACTGCAAGTGGTCAAGTGACCATTTCTTCAGCAGGTGGGTCTACTACAGGAGATGCAATTAGACTGCTTGCAACAGATACCAATGATGGTAACATCTTAATCAGTGCTGCCGGTAATTTTGCATCTACAAACCCAGCCATTAAACTTGATGCATCAAACTCTACAAGTGGTCAAATTCTTCTTACTTCAGCTGGTGACGATGCCTCAAGTGACGCAATCGCTATTACAGCAACAGGAAGTACAAATGGTAATGTATTGGTATCTTCTTTGGGTACAGGAAATTCAGTAGAACTTTATGCAAACAATGCTGCAGGTAAAGTATATATCCACACTACAGGTACTGCTAACGATTCTATCAATCTAGTCACTGCAGGTGGTCTTACTACTACAGCAACGGGGCGCATTATCTTAAATTCTGCAGATACTACAAACGGTGTCGCAATTGCTACTGGAACCGCTGGTGTCCCGATTACATTAGGTACCTCTACGTCTTTGGTTACCGTCGCTGGTAATTTGGATGTAGCTGGTACATTTACTACTATTAACACCGAAACACTTGAAGTTGCAGATAACGTCATTGTTATCAATAGTGGTGGTGGTGAAGCAGGTTTAGATACCGGTGTTTTGATGAAGCGTTTCCAAACACCAAACGATGCTGGAACAGGTGACGTAGTCAATCAACCAGGTACTATCCAAGAAAGCGGTGCTTTTACGGCAACAGGTACTGCTACAACAGTCACTTTGGCGTTACATTCTTCAGATACTACAGACTTTTATAAAGGATGGTGGATTTTGGTTACTAGCGGTACAGGTGTTAACCAAGTAAGACGTATCAAATCTTACAATGGAACCACAAAGGTAGCTACAATCTATGCAACTGCAGACAATGTAGTCGGACCTCCTGCATTTTCAGATGGTCTGGACTTTACCACCAATGTAGCTACATCAGATACCTATGAACTTTACAACCGTCCTTATTCTACAATGTTTTATGGAGAAACCCTTGACCACATTGTCTTGGGAACGGTTGCAAATGAACCAAATGCTATTGGTGACGCTGGTATTTCTACAGCTACTGTACAACAATATCAGGAACTTTCTACAGGTACTACATATGTTCGTTCTCAAGTGTTTAATAATGCATATACCCTTGGTGCAGGTACATCAACCGTCACTGTTACAATTCGAGACCACGGGCTCTCAGCAGGTGACAGAATTCGTATCACCAATTCTGCAAGTTTAACCCCAGCCATCACATCTGGTGTGTACATGGTTGCAACTACACCAACCGCAAACACCTTTACATTTACAGCTCAGGCAAGTATTACAAGCGATGACACTTCGAGTTCTACAACTGTTACATTCTTGGATTCTTCTGCATTGTATGCAAACGTGATTAGTCCATTGGACAATGATGTTGGAGGTATCAGTTTCACTGGATTAATCCAAAGTGAACTCATCAATATTCCCAGGACATCTACATCATTCTTTTTTGTAAACATTGCGGAAACTTATGGAACATTCATGATTCACGTGTCAAATACCAATGACCTCGATGGTGCTTTCTCAATCTTTGCATTGGCAGGAAATGGAACAAACAATTCCATTACTCGTATAGTGAGTGCTCGAGGTGCAGATGGTGAACGTATCGACGGTACATGGGTAGCTGGTCAAAAACCAAAGATTAGACACTCTCCTGCAGCATCTGCAGGTTCTCCAGACCCATTCATCTACCGAGTCCGTGTCTACTACGGTTAAAAAAATTAAAATAAAAAATAAAAAAATTTTTATTCAAATTTTTCTAATGTATAAAACTAAAAGAGGGTTTTCTATGCTTTTGAAATCTTTTAAAAGAGTAACTTGGTCATCCTTGTGCATGTAAAAAACACCATGTCGATGCCTATGTATTATTGTGTATTCTTCACATACAATACTGTGGATTTCGTACACTACTGATTCATCAATGTTTGTATTGTAGTATTTTTCCATGTTTATTGTTTGGTTTACATCAAGTTTTACCTTTCCGTTTAATTCTAAAATTAATGTGTCTGGTAATCTGAAAATTTTTGTAGAAATTTTATGCTCAGGGTTCTTTTTCCCATCCTCTGGGACATCTATATTACATTCACCATTACATATATAATTACTGTAATCTTTTACAAAATTCTTTTCCAAGAGGTAATTTACATCA
>JACCDW011245854.1_pt1 | contig 24539 bp, 12 predicted proteins | sample 7449781 | NCBI WGS metagenome assembly JACCDW01 (sample SAMN15323449, study PRJNA562643) | freshwater metagenome | isolation source: river surface water | place: USA:Blue River Watershed | collected 2017-08-18
CCACTAACAGTTCAGGCGAGTTCGCATTCTTCAGGGTAAATAACGCAGGCGACTTCTATATGTTTATTTCTGATGGTACCGCGGGCTTAGGTGCAAATGATGTTGTCGTTCAGTTGGTTGGGATTACTTCAATTGGAGAAATAGATATCACTGGTGGAAATTTAACCATCCTAGCTTAAGTTTTTCAGTATGGCGAAAAACAAAGTTGATTAGGTAAATAGGGTGTATTTTTTTGTTGTAACTATATGGATGCATTACTTTTTAGACTTTAATTGTTATTAAAATTTCTTTTTAAAAGGATTACAAAATGAAACTAAAACAAATCGCTATGATTGTTGCAGGATTAAGTTCCTCAGCTATTTCTTATGCAGCTCCCGTGACGGTTGAAGAAATTGATGCGGCTAACACTGCGTCAACACTTCAACAGGCATGGATTACAGGTGCTTCAGCCCCAACACAGACCGTATACGAAGGTTGGGTGCGAGGCTGTGATGCGGACACTAATACAATCTTTTCCACTCAATCTGGAACAACAAATTTAAGACCAGGAACCATTGGTAACTTTAGCGCTTACGCATGTAAGCGCGGAGGAAAGGTTTCAGTGTTATATCATACGCTCGACGGTGGTTCTTTAAACGCTTACACCCCACATACTGTTAATACAGTGTTAGCGCGTATCAAATATGTTGGAACAGGTAACGGTTGTGCAGCTTCCGCAACATACACAGATAATGCAAACTCAAACAACAGTGCATTAGTTTATAAAGGCTGTGCCTTAGTTGGTAGAGCCCTTTCAGGGCCAGGTGGAACAGCCTCATCTGCTGATAATACATTCAACCAAACAGCATTATCTGCTGATACTCTAGGCCCTCAGCGTCCTGTTGGTGGATATTCAGACGTTGAAGCTGCACTATTCCCAGCAAGTATTGGCGGTGGTAATGTATCATCGAAGGGTACAGAAACCGAAGTGGGTGTTGGCCAGGTATTTGGTGTGGCGGTAAGTAAGCCTTTATATCGTGCCCTTCAAACTGCTCAGGGTCTTTCGGATGTTGATGCCAATACATTCGATCCAGTCAATGCTCCCAACATTAATAGTTCTCAATACGCAAGCTTGATTGCAGCCAATGGTACGACTACTTGGGATGTTTTGTTGCCTGGTAATACAGCAAAAGTGATACTTGCCCGTCGCGCCGAAACATCAGGTACACAAGCGAGCTCAAATGCATTTTTCCTAAAAAACCCTTGTGCAAGTGGCGTAAACCAAGCAACTCAGCCATCAGATGCATCTAATTCAGTATCAGGCAGTTATGAAGTTACTCTTCATTCGGGTTCTGGTAACGTAAAAACTGCACTTACTAACGCATCTAATGCTGTGAATGCTGCTGACCAATTTGCAATTGGTGTTCTGTCGGTTGAGAATAACTGGCGTACCGATTCATCTTCCAATAATGGTTATCGCTATCTTAAACTTGATGGTGTTCATCCAGAAGCAGATGATGTAGCCTCTGGTCGTAAGGCCGCAGCTAGAGGTGAATATAAATTTCATATGGAAATGAGACAGTTCATCCGTGCAGATGGGCAGCATCCAAAGACTGCTTTTGAAGCTTCCGTTTTAAACGAAATCACTGCTCAATTAAAAAATCCTCCTGCTAATAGCTGCACAACATTCCCTCGTGGTCTAACCCTCAATCCTGGTAACGGTTCATCTTGTACATATGGAGTAGAGATAGCCAAGATGACTAATTTTGGAAGCAACTGTGCGACACCGATTGAATTTCCAGCACAATAAATCAATTGATTTTATATAATTAATCATTAAATCAATTTTTTATAAAAGCACACCCTAATTTTGGGTGTGCTTTTTTTTAGCGTAACTAATTACGTGATTATTAGACTAATCCCCTTCATGAAGTTGTCATAATTCAGACCGATAATAAGCATCTATTCTCAACATTGTTATATCTAATGCATTTGCAAATCCTAAATTTGAATTTTTTTCGATCAATAGTTTTATTGCTTTGTTTATTTGTTTTTGCAAATGCATGGGCAGGGTTGCCTGAACAAGCTGCAACTGATGGTAATGATCAAAATCGAACAAACTCATTAGTCAACGAATCAAATTTGAATGTGGTTGACAGCAATGAGCGGATTGTTGATCCCGCTAGTACTCAAACTAAAGCTACAGAGGCAAAGGTTGCTGAGGCTAATTCCAAACCTGTCCTTAAGTTTAATATATTTGAGTTTGTCGTTGACGGTAATTCCGTTCTCAAAAAAACCCACATTGAACAGGCTGTTTATCCCTTTTTGGGCGAGGAAAAAACCATAGATGATGTTGAAAAAGCACGCTCAGCGCTAGAGCAGGCTTATCAAAATCAAGGGTATCTGACAGTCAGTGTGAGTATTCCTGAGCAAAATGTAGATCATGGAGTGGTGAAGTTGTTGGTGACTGAGGGAGAGGTTGAGCGCCTGCGGATTAAGGATGCGAAATTTACTACGCATAAATCTTTGAAGTCACGTGTGCAAGCCTTTGAGGAAGGGAAAGTTCCACATTTTCCAACGGCACAAGCTCAATTAGATACAGTCAATCGTACCCAAAATCGCCAGGTCTCGCCTGTGCTGAGGCCTGGAAAGTCACCAGGTAAGGTAGAGGTTGATTTGCAAGTGCAGGATAAATTACCTCTGCATGGTAATTTAGAACTTAACGATCGATATGCACCTAGTACAACGCGCACTCGATTGAATGGTTCCTTACGGTACGAGAACTTGTGGCAAGAAGATCATAGTATCGGGCTCTCTTTTCAAACGTCACCAGAAGACTTTAATGAGATTAAGGTGTTTTCTGGGACTTATGTAATCCCCAGACAAAATGGGGATTATTTTGCAATGTATGCAGTCGTCTCTGACAGTGACATCGCCGCAGTAGGTGACGTTAACGTGATTGGTCGAGGTGAAATTGTAGGTGCTCGTTATATTCATCCACTCAAAGGTTTCAATCAGTTTTATCACAGCATCACCATGGGCGTGGATTATAAAAACTTTAAAGAAAGCGTTGTCTTGCTTGGTGCAGATACAACGATCAACTCTCCAGTTTCTTATTTGGGCTTCTCCCTTGGTTACGATGGAACGATTCAAACGGACACATTCCAAACTCAAATGAATGTCACTATGAGTGCCGCACCTAGAGGCATGGGTAACACTGAAGAAGAGTTTAGCTATCGTCGCCAAAATGCGAAACCGAATTATGCTTATCTGCGCAGTGAATTAAAGCATTTACAACGTTTCCCATATGATTGGACAGTTCAAGCAAGGATGCAAGCGCAACTGTCTAGCGTGGCCTTGATTGCCCCTGAACAATTTGCTGTTGGAGGGGTGGATAGCGTAAGAGGGTATCTGGAGTCATCCATGCTTGGTGATAATGGTGTTCAACTAGCATTAGAGTTGCGCACTCCACCTCTCAAAAAATATCTAACTCAACAAACCATTGCGGATTCTTTAAAAGATTTCTACATGTTTGCCTTTTATGATGCAGGCATCGTAAAAGTATATAACTCAGCAACAAACCAATCTGCACAACATATTAGTTCGACAGGTTTAGGGATTAAATTAAAAACCAACAAAGGTATGTTTGCATATCTAGATTATGCGCAAGCTTTGCAAGATACCATGCAAGTGAATGCTGGGGATAAGCGGGTACATTTCAGATTAGGGTATGAGTGGTAGAAGTGGTTAATTTACCCATCAACCTAAGTTAGCCAAGAAAGAATTCATATGAATAAAAATCGCTATAAATTGATTTTCAGTCTTTTTTTGAATGCTTTGGTGCCCGTATCTGAGTCTACTGTAGGCAGTAAAGGTAAAAGTAAAAATAAAAGTCTGCGCCAGACAAAAAAATGGGTGATGCGATTCCTTCAGTTATTAGTCGGACTTAGTGCTGTCGGGTCTGCATGGGGAGATAATCTGCCCGCTGGTATTAGTATTCAAAATATTGTGGGCAACTCAACAAGAGTGATTGCGTCTGACGCCAATAAAATTCAGTTTGAACAGTTAGTTCCTCGAGCCATTGTAGATTTTAATCAATTAAATCTGGCTAAAGGTCAAGAATTTAATGTCACTATGCAAGCTGGTTGGTCGATGCTAAATCGAATTCATGATGTGAACCCAAGTTTGTTAAATGGTCTAGTGAATGCTGCCGGGAATCTATACTTTATTAACTCTAATGGCATCATCATAGGTAAAGATGCCCAATTCAACGTTGGTTCGCTCTATGCTGGTACGCTGAATATCACTAATCAATTATTTCAAGATGGATTTGTAAACGAGCAAACATTTACCAATGCATTTTCACTCGTAGCAACTCTCGATTTATCCCCAGAAGCTAGCCAAAAAATACAGAATGCACAAGTGCTTGTAGAGGGTGGGGCGCAAATTAATGCCGCTAAAAATGGCAAGGTGATGCTGTTTGCGCCTAACGTCAAGGTCGAGGAAAACGCGATTATTAGAACCCCAGAAGGTCAAACAATTTTGGCTGCTGGTGAGAAAATTTGGCTCAGGGGTTCTGCTGATCCCGCTGGTTTCCTTGTTGAGGTGGATGGAGGTGGTACAGCAACAAACTTGGGGAAACTAATTGCTGACCGGGGTAATGTCAGTATGATGGGTTTGGCTGTCAATCAGAATGGCACCATCTCTGCATCCACATCTGTTCGAGCCAATGGATCAATTCGTTTGATAGCGCAAGACCGCACTAATGTGGTTGGTGTGAATGTTACTGGTAGAAGAAATGGCGTGGTTACGCTAGGCAAAGGTAGTATCACTGAAGTTAAGCCAGAATTGAATGATCAAGAAGAAACAATTGTTTCTCAGCCCTTCAAAACATCAGAAGTATTAATCGAGGGTAGTATGATTAATATTGATGGGGCTATCAGTGCGAAGGGTGGCAATGTAACAGTGCGAGCAGAATTTGATGCCTCACCTCTGTTGAGTTCCTTAAGCAATAATCCTGTCAACAATGGTGCTACTCGCCGGATTATGTTGGGTGAAAATGGCATTATTGATGTGTCAGGCGTCAATGCTATTGCTCCCATGTCGCGCAATCAATTAGAGATACAACTTTTTTCTGATCAACTTAAAGATGCCCCCATACTCAGAGGTGGCGAATTGTTCAGAAGTACCGTATATGTGGACGCAAGAAAAGGTACGGACTTATTTGATATTCAGCCATTTCTTGATTTAAAACCCGTTACAGTGGCGGAGCGTTTGGTCAACGCAGGTAATGTTAATCTCGTGACCAGTCAGGAATTAATTCTCAGCCCCGGGTCTTTGATTAATGTGTCAGGCGGAAGCACAACTTATACTGCTGGAACAATTAAAGAGTCACAGCTAAGTTTTAATGGAAAGCTAGTTCCTATTTCTCAGGCTGTACCCGGTGTTCCTTACGATACAATTGCGGATACCTATACTAGCAACCATCCAAGATGGGGCTCTGGTGAAACGCTTGTAGTTGGTGGTTCTTCCGAGTATGTAGCCAGTTATTTTGAGGGTGCTAATGCGGGCACTGTCAATTTGACTACTCCGGTCAGTATAGAGCGCACAAATGCATTATTGATGTCTGGCCAGTTGCTAGCTCATACTCGTGTGAGTACCCAGCAGCTCATCAACCATAATATTCCGCTCGGTGGACAGTTGATTGCAAGTGCGCGTAACCTGACAGTTGATGCACAAGCCTCTCAATTGCCAAATCAATTTGATTTTTCGGATGTTCTTCCGAATGCAAATAACTTTAATACGATCATCAATACAGACTTTTTGGACAATGGCTTTAATCGTATAGATTTCTCAAAAGTTGATCAAATTACGATTAACCAGCAAATCAATCTTAATGCGCATGGGAGTCTAGTGATAGGAACCCCTATCAGCGGCACTGTGGCGAATCTAAACGCGAATATCAATGCACCTAATTCAAATTTGACTTTGCAATCGTTCAAAACAAACATTTCTGATAATGTCGTCATTAGTACCGCCGGAAGATTTACCAATGATCGTCCCGGAGTGGCTGGAAGGTTTACTGAACAGTTAGCCAGGGATGGCGGAAATATCACGCTCGGAGATACTAGCTTTGGGCAAAATGTAAAATTGGATGCCTCAGCGGGCGCTTCTGTAGATTATCTTGGGCATTTTGAAGGTGGGCACGCAGGCAATATTTCCTTCAAGACTTATGATGCTTTGCCGGAAAATCTAATATTACAGTCATACGGCTTTGATCGTGGCGGCGATTTATCCATCGTTTTTGGAGATACCGCATTTAAGCGGGATTTGTATGTTGCATCTACTCTAGCGCAATCGCCTACAGATATTAGTTTGTCAGCTGAATTCTTTTCTCAAGGTGGCTTTGCTAAGTACAAAGTTCAAGCATTCAATGTAAATATTGGTGATAATCAAGGCACAGACCAAACCTTGTATAGCAAGATGCAAAATTGGACTATGCAATCTGGATTTGCTAATTCCAGCGGTCAGGCGATGACTGGTGTGGCAAAAGTCAGTTCGCTTCCCAATTTTACTCGCCAAGCAAGTTCTTTATGGTTTGAGTCGCCTACATCACCATCCGAAGAGTCGGCATTTAACCTAGGTGTGGTGACTCTTGCATCTAATACAACATTATTAACCGATATTGGTGGTGGTGTTACTTTGCGCGCCGGCAAACAAGTGAATGTGCTTGGTAGCATCAATACTCCAAGTGGCAACATTGACTTGAGTATCAATGATGTGAATTCAGATGTGGCTGAGCTTCCAAATCAAATGGTTTTTATTGGAGAGAATGCATCTTTGGTTGCCCGTGGATCAACGATAACGTTACCTGACTCACGTTCCAATTTTCTCAATAAACAAGTATTAGCTGCGGGGACTATCAATATCAATACCCGACAGAGCGCGTTGCTTAAAGGCGCTGTCGTAATGAAACAAGGCGCGTTAATGGATGTATCTGGGGCATCCGTAGTGACCGATATGCAAACAAGCACTGGTGTGTCAAGAGAAACCCTTTTTGGCAGTGCTGGGACCATCAATATCAATGCAGCTGGCAGCATGCTATTGGATGGTCATTTCTTAGCCCAAGCAAGTGGGAGTGGTCAAGATGGAAGCTTAAATCTGACCTATATTCCAATTCCTTTCTCTCAGCAACAGGCTTTCCCTTTCGGTAGTGGCAATTTTTACTTGACCAATAATCAACAAATGACTACGCAAGGTATTAGTCTTGGTGACCCGTTAAAAAATAATCAATTATCGGCAAGCTTAGAGTCTGTGACCTACCTCAAAGGACAATTATCTGCGGATCAAATTGAGCAGGCAGGCTTTGCCAATTTATCCATTAAAACTTACTTGGATGTGCCGACTGCGGCAAGCCGTTTTGTGGTGTCTGAAAGCGCTGACTTGATGATTGCTGGCAACATGATGATTGATAGCCCAGTAACGCAAGTGCTGAATCAAAGCAATGTTTCGATGACTGCAGGGCATATAACGCTTCGCAGTCCTACTCAAGTCATTAATCAGTCTTTACGCGATAGCGTAAGCAACGAGATGGGTAACGGTAATCTAAGTTTATATGCCAACCAAGTGTATTTAGATGGTGTGACAACCATTAATGGAGTCAATCAAACTAACATCAATACGCATTATGATGTTCACGGTCAGGGTGCTAGAAGCCAAGTGCAGTTCTCTCAACAGGCTACTGATGGGGGTTTAATTACCAACGGTCAACTCAATATAACTGCCAGACAAATCTTTCCTGAATCTGGTAGCCGTCTAAGTTTTGTGGCCTTAGGCGAAAACAGTCAAATCAATATCACCCCAAGTCAACTCCAGGCTGCGCCTATATTGTCTGCCGGCGGGACACTCAATCTCGAAGCAAGCGTCATCAATAGTAATGGTGTGCTGACCGCTCCATTTGGCGTAATAAACTTAAACGCTGACCAAATCGTTTTGGGGGCGAACAGTGTTACATCGGTATCTGCAAATAACTTAATCATTCCTTTTGGCGTTACTACGACTGCAGGTGAGGTTTTTAACCCTCAACAAGGTCAATCTCGTCCTTTAGTAGAGAGTGAAATTAATCTTCAAGCCGCTAATATCGATCTAAAACAGAATGCTGTACTGGATTTATCCGCGGGCGGAGATATGTTTGCTTATGAGTGGATTCCTGGCTTAGGTGGTAGTAGTGATGCACTAGCGCAACCAAATACTTATGCGATTATCCCCAATATCAATCAGGCATATGCACCAAGAGATTTAAATATGACCCAAAGTTCAGCTGCGGTCATGTTGGGCAAGACCATTTTTTTAAATAGTGGTGGAGATTTTCCAGCAGGCGAATATACGCTTTTGCCTGCTCGATATGCGCTAGTGCCAGGTGCTTTTGTTGTTCAACTTAAACCAAACGCTTCCCTATTGCCAGGTCAGGTTCTCCCTCAAGCGGATGGTAGTATTTTAACCACAGGTTATTTTGGGGATTTCTCTACTCGATCCCGTGACGCTGAATTTTCAACGTTTAGTATATATAGTGGAGCATTGTTCCGACCCGCTCAAGGAGAGGTATTTAAGGGGCCATCTCAATATGCGCTCACCAACGCCAGTTCGTTTTTTAAGGATCCAGCAAAAACTGAGGATTTATTCGTATCCTATACACCGTCAGATGTCGCTCGATTGAGTTTGCGTGCATCACAATTGGTGTTTGATGCAAATGTGATTGCCAATAAAATCAATGGTGGGCGTGGATTGACCGTTGATATTGCAGCTGACAGCATTCGTATTGTTAAAGATAAGGATAATACAGACGTTCAATCCTTGCAGATTGCAACATCAGAGATTAATCGACTAGGAGCTGAGAGTCTGTTGCTTGGCGGTGTGCGTGAAAAAAACTCTAACGATAGTGATCAAATTACGACAGTTGCAACGAGAGTCAGTTTTGAAAATGATGCCAACAGTATCATTACCATTCCTGAATTAATTGCCTCTGCTAAACAGCATGTTACGGTCAATGACGGTGCAGTGATTAGCACTGGTAATCGAACAAACAACGCACCGAATAAATATCTACTAAGCAGCGGGGATGGTGCCTTACTTGCTTTGTCTTCAACTCAAAACTTGAGTTTAACAAGACAATCGACGAGTGCAAATGCAACTCAGGGCGAATTATTGATTGGAAATAATAGCCAACTTAGCGCTGGGAATAGCGCAATTTTGGATGCCACCTATCAAGTTCGTCTTGATGGAAGTTTGAGTCTACAGGACCAAGGAAGTCTCTCATTAGGCGCCAATCGCATTATTTTGGGAGAGGGCCCAGCAAATCTTAGGGGTTTGAAAATCTCCAATGAGATTATTTCAACCTTTGGTAATTTATCGTCCCTAGTCCTCAACAGCTACGGTAATGTGGAAACTTTTGGCAGTCTCAATTTAGGCGCGGAAAATCTTAATCTGACTATTAATGCTGCAGGTATTGTTGGAAATGTTGCTGTTGGTGGCTCTGATGGCACAGTTGCAATTACAGCAAATCAATTGGTTCTTAAAAACACTCAGTTGGCTGCCATCACAAACTCAGCTTCGCCTGCAAATGCACTTAATCTAAATGCCAACACAGTGATATTGGAAGGAAACAATACAAATCTTCTGGCTGGTAATGCTCAATTCAATATTCAAGGTTATGGCCAATTAAATATCAATGCTAACGATGTGCGTGTAAAGCATACAGGTAGCACTCATTTTGATGTTGATCAGATCAATATGCGAGTAGGCCGGATTGCGGCAGAGTCTGGGGCCGTTTATACCATCAATGGCACAGGTTTGATGCAAACCGAGCAAATATCCCCCAGCAGCGTTCTTGCCAATGATGTTTTTGCAGGGATATTAACTTTGCAAGCTAATGATTTGGTCGTTGGTACTAGGGTGGAATCTGCGTCAGGAATTATTACTTTGCGCGCCCAAGATAATTTGCGATTGAACACGCAAGCCAACGTTATCGCTGACTCTAAAGTTTTGGCTTTTGCTGATGTAAGTAGACCCATGCCTGCAGGACAAGTAAATCTTGTATCAGTGAATGGGGATATCATGATAGACGCTGGTGCTTCAGTGACTGTTAATGCCTCGGGTAATGCCAATGCTGGAATCTTGAATTTACAAGCGCAACAGGGCTCTTTGCAATTGAATGGTTTGTTACAGGGAAGTGCAAGTGGCGCTGGTAAGGGTGGAAGCTTGAATGTTGATGTGGGTACGCTGGCGAATTTCAGTGTGACTAACAGTCGAGCTGAAGGATTTGATTTCTCTAGAGATTACAGAGTCCGTCAGGGTGATTTAGAAATTACAGGAACGGGGAATCTTGCGCTGACAGCGGAACATATCAAAGTAACCGCGGACACAGGACAGATCTCTGTAAGTGGTAGTCTAGACACTCAGCAATCACGCAGCGGAACTATTGGTCTCTTTGCGCAAAATGGATTAACACTATTGCAAACAGCAAGATTAGATGCCAGTACCCCTGAGGGCAGTGAGAAAGGTGGGAGGATTGATTTACAAACATCTAGTGGTGTAATGAATCTTCAATCTAATTCAGTGATTGATGTGGGCATTGGTGAGACAGGGGCGGGCGGTACATTACATTTACGAGCCCCTAGAACTGGCTCTGGATCTGGTAATGGAGTTGCGGTAGAGCCCTTGTTGGCAAATATTATTGGAGCAGATAAAACAATACTGGAAGCATTCCGGGTATTTAACGGTGTTTCTACCTTGACTAGTGGAAGCTCCGTGGGGGCAACATTGGGCTTTACAGCTATAAGTAATGATGTTTCTAGTTTCATGGCTAACCGAAGTGCAATTGAATCTGCATTAGGTAAATCTGGAGATGCAAGTTTCCAACTTCAAGCGGGTGTCGAAATTCGTAATAACGGAAACATGACGATTGGTGCCAGCGCAGTGGATTGGAACCTTTACCCATCCACCGATCCACGCACAGTCAATGATGTCGGTGTCATTAGCCTTAGGGCCACAGGCAATTTGCAATTTAATGGTAGTTTGAGCGATGGATTTACGACCGCTAATCGAAATTTGGTATCAACATCTGTTGCGGGCTTGCTTGCTGAGCATACATGGTCATACCGTTTGATTGCTGGAGCAGATACACAATCAGCTAATCTATTAAATACAAATCAAAGCACTCTGGTAAATGGCTCCTCGACTACTGGGAATCTCATTCTTGCCAATGACAAGGTGATTAGAACAGGTAGTGGTTTTATTGATATCGCGACAGGCGGTGATTTGCGATTAAGTAATCAAGGTTCAGTGATTTATACTGCAGGTAGAAGAGCGGACGTCATGTCTGAATTCACCCCACCTCCTTCAAACTTGCAACCGCTCTATCTGCAAGATGGTGGTGATATTAGTATAGTCAGCCAGAGAAATATTGTTGGTGCAGAGGCTAATACTGGTCGTCAGTTTGTCAATCAATGGTTGTTCAGGCAAGGTGGGGGAACAGCCAGTCGAGATACTTCATGGTGGATACGTCCTGATCTATTTAGACAAGGCTTAGCAACCTTTGGCGGAGGGGATATATCCGTACACGCTGGTGGGGATATATTGAACTTTTCTGCCGCGACAGCAACCACTGCAAGGTTCGATAACTTTGTTAGCAGTGGTTCCCAACCAACCGGCAATTATGTAATTAATGGTGGTGGCAATCTCAATATTAAGGCTGAAGGAAATATTACGAATGGTACTTATTTTGTTGCTAAAGGAGAAGGTAGCCTCAGAGCTGGTTTAGGAATTGAGCCAAGTAATGGCGGATTGGGGACTGTCTTAGCGCTGCAAGATGGCAGTTTTGATGTTGCTGCCAATAAAAATATCTACATATCAACCACTTTTAATCCAACTATGGTCAATCAAGCAAGCGCCAACACAACGTCTTTGGATTCTACCGGAGCAAATAGCAACTTCAATTCCTACAGTCCCGCAGCGAGAGTTCGTGTTTTAAGTTCTTCTGGAAATGTAAGCTATGGCAATGGCGATGATGTGTTCTCTAGAACGACAGGGTTGTACAACAACGCTGATTTATCCCTGTTTTTTGGTAATAATCCCAGTAAGTTAGAATTAACCAGTTTCTCTGGAGATATTACTTTTGGGCGAACAAGTAGCTTAAACAATTTAGTCATGCTCCCCGCTAGTGATGGACAGTTAAGTTTGTTGGCGGCTAAAAATATCTCCTTGGGCAATATTAAAATGTCGGATGCTGACATTAACGTGCTTCCAAGCATTAACAAGCCACTTAATTTGATAGTGGTTAATGCATTTAACCGCTTAATTAATACGCACAGTGCTACATTGTTGCATCGCGATGACTCAACCCCAGCATTAATCATTGCCGATGAAGGTAACATTGTTTCTGATAACCGTGTTGTTACAATTCCTAAAGCCACAAAAGTGATTGCTGGTGGGGATATTTCTAATATTAATTTTGGATTTCAAAATAACTTATCCAGTGATATCACTCTATTAAGAGCCGGTCGTGATATCAATACCCGCAATGTCATTATTGGTGGTCCAGGCGAACTGCTGGTTCAAGCCGGACGCAATGTTGATTTGATTTACCCTGAAATTACGACTGTTAATAGCACAGGTAACGCCGGATCAAGTAGTGCAATTATGCGTAATACATTCGCAGCTTTTGCTAATCCCGCCTTGCCTAGTAATGGTGCTTCGATAACCCTCGAGGCTGGCACGGGGAATGGCGGGGATTTGAGCAATTTTATTAGTCAGTATCTGCTACCCACAGGTCCTGGGCCAGAAGTGATTAAGAATGACGCTGAACTATTAGCTGCTTACCGATCAATCACCGCTAGCTCGCTCACAAAATTTATGCGTTCATTGACGGGTAATCAAAGTCTTGATGAATCCCAAGCACTGACACTATTCACCCAACAAAGCGCTGAAATTCAGACCGTCTTTGTGAATCGCCATTTAATTACTGAGCTTGTCTCATCGGGTCGTGATTTCGCTAAAACAGGGAATCATCAGAGAGCTTATGACGCAATCGCAAAATTATTCCCAGTGGAATCTACAGGAAATATTTTGTTGTTCAATAGCAAGGTATCTACTAACAGTGGTGGAAGTGTCGATTTAATTGCTCCAAATGGTTTTATCAATGTGGGTGTGCCTGGTCAAGGCGGAAATATCGGTATCATCACTGAAAAAGGTGGGGAGATTCGTTCACTGAGTAATGGTGATTTCCAAGTTAATCAGTCTAAAGTCATTACTCAATTTGGTAGCGATATCACGATTTGGTCAACGAACGGTACGATTGACGCTGGGCGAGGTTCTAAAACAGCAACATCTATCCCTGAACGTATCGTCCAAACTGATGCGTTTGGAAATACTATTATCGAAGTTCGTGGTGTAGCCGCTGGTAGCGGTATTCGCAGTCAAAGCTATGATCCTGATGGACCAAATGGACCTCTAATCGAACCACTCAAGGGCAATGTAGCTCTGATTGCTCCGATTGTGGATGCAGGTGAAGCGGGTATTGAAGCTGGAGATTTATTGATTGTTGCACCTGTCGTTCTCAACGCTGCAAACATTCAAGTTCAAGGCGTCTCAGCAGGTGTCCCATTGGCATCAAGCTCTGGCATTGGCGGTGTTTCTGCTGGCTTATCACCGGATGCAGTAAATTCGGCTACGCAAGCAGTTGCTAAGTCAGTACAAAACTCAGATTCAAGCAATGCTCAAAAACCAAAACTACCGTCAATCATTTCGGTTGATGTCATTGGCATTGGTGAAAAAGAGGAAGATAAGGAAAAAAAATAATTCTTAAAATTTAAAAAGTCTGCGAAAGCAGACTTTTTAAAGTAGTCCTAGTTTAATAAAACTGAAACATAGAAACGTTAAGATTTAGTTCTCTATGATAATTCGGTAAATTCAAATGATTCAAACTTCAAGAATTCCTAGCTTTATTTCCAAGTTAATTAGTATTGTAGCGATGGTGCTTCTTGTTTCATCAGCAGCTAACGCAACATGGAATGATGCATGGGAAACTCGAAATAAGGTTTCAATTAATACTTCCGAAATTACCGAGTCAGTTAGTAATGCTTTAATTCCCGTGCGGCTACACTCTGGAAACTTTGATTTTTCTACTGCCAATATTGATGGTTCAGATTTGCGAGTGATAGCCTCGGACGATAAGACCGAATTAAAATTCTTCCTCGAGAGCTTTGATGCGACCAATGAACTTGCAGTTCTTTGGGTTCAAATACCGCAGATTTCATCAGCTAATAAAGATGCTGGCTTCTGGATTTATTCAGGTAATGCCGAAGCTAAATCGAGCAGTAGCCCAGCAGTATTTTCTGATAAGAATGTGATGTTAAGACTTTCATTTAATGAAAAGAATATTCTTACTGACAGCGCTCAGCAGCAAGCGGTTACAGGTAGCCCAGTTTTAGAAAAAGCCGGTTTAATTGGATCTAGTGCTCGTCTCGATAAAACTCCTCTAGTAGCAACGATTAAATCGCCAATAGATGCTAATCAAGGGTTCACTTGGTCAGCATGGATTAAGCCAAGCGCTATTCCACAATCTTCTACCCTGCTTAGCTTTGGACAATTGCTTTTGAAGTTGGAAGGTGATGCGCTCAATTTATCTGTGGGGGCAGCTCAAATTAAAGGGGGTCAGTTGAGCCCCAGTATTTGGCACCACGTAGCACTATCAATCGCTGGAGGCAATGCAAAATTATATTTGAATGGCAAGGAGACAGCGACAGGTCAAGTGAGTGTGTCGGCTCTTAGTGGCGCCATGCAAATGGGGGTGGGCTTTACAGGCGAGATAGATGAAGTTGAGTTGTTGGATGTTGGTAAAAGTGCTTCATGGGTTAAATTAACAAACTCTGGTCATGGTGTAGAGGGAAAACTTCTCACATTTTCAAGTGAAGAAGCAGAAGAAGAGGGTGGCGAGAGTTACTTCGGTATTTTATTCAATAGCTTAACCATTGATGCTGAGATCGTCATCGGTATTTTGGCTGTTATGTTCTTAATCAGTGCTTGGGTCATGTACAGCAAAGCAATGCTCATCATTAAAACCGATAAGGACAACGCTGAATTCCTAAAGCTTTTTCAAAATTCAACAAGTCAAACGCTCCTTAATTTGGACGCTGGTGTGAATCTACCCAATTCAACACTTCTTGAACTATATAAAGCCGGTGTTAGCGAAATTCGCAAACGTGAAAAGGCTGGAACTAAATTAGTGTTGGGTGCTGCATCTATGAGTGCCATCAAGGCAAGTGTAGATGCTGAACTGGTTAGAAAAAATCAGAGCCTAAATAATTTGATGGTGTTGCTGACGATTGCTATTTCTGGCGGACCCTTCTTAGGCTTATTGGGAACTGTGGTTGGGGTGATGATTACCTTTGCTGCAATTGCAGCCGCAGGCGACGTGAATGTTAACGCAATTGCTCCTGGTATTGCTGCCGCCTTGCTTGCAACTGTCGCTGGTTTGGGCGTAGCTATTCCTGCTTTGTTTGGGTACAACTACCTAGCGAGCCGAATCAAAAATATCACCATCTCAATGCAAATTTTTGTTGATGAATTTATAACACGCTCTGCAGAACTGCTATCTAAAGATTAAGAGTTCATATGTCAGAGGGAATAAAAGAAGAGAATCAGTTATACGACGAGATTAATATCACGCCTATGCTTGATCTCGCCTACGTTTTGCTGGTTATTTTTATTATTATGACTACAGCTTCCATGCAGGGAGTCAAAGTCGAATCTCCCCAAACCGAAAATTCGGTCGCACTATCAAAGCCGCAGATGCGAGCCATTACGATAACCAATGATGGGACTACCTATCTTGACGCATACCCAGTGGATATGCCTACGCTTGAGCAGCGTCTGGCTGAGTTCAAGAGCTCTAATCCGTCACTCCCTGTAGTGCTAAAGGCTGACGCAGCTGCACATTATGAAAAGGTTTCAGAGGTATTGGAAATTTGTAAAAAGTTAGATATTACAGAAGTAGGATTAGTGACTAAGAAAGTAGTGGAGTAACAAGATGCAGGTACAAAACGATGCACAACCTTACGATACGATTAACATCACTCCAATGCTGGATTTGGCATATGTCTTATTGGTTATATTCATACTAATGACGACTGCCGGTGTTCAAGGACTGACTATGAACTTGCCTAAACCCTCTAATAAGCCAAGCACGGAAAAGCATGATTTGAAAATTGTTCAGGTGCAAGAAAGTGGCGCTGTGACCATAAATGGTGTAGGTGTCAGTTCGGCAGAGTTAGAGAAACAATTACTCACTGCAAAGTCACAAGACCCAAAGTTTAATGTCATGATCAAGGGTGATGCTAGAGCGCCATATGCGGGTGTTGTTGGCGTGATTGATTTGGTGAACAAGCTAGAAATTGAAAATGTTGGTCTAGTGACCGGACGCATTGGTACCTAGTCAATACAGGTAAAAATCAACGTGATGCAAAACCTAAAATCTAATCAAAAAATATTGCTTAAGCGCGCGCTGATTGGCGTTGCTGTTTTAGCTTCACTGTTTTTGCTTGCTTATAGTCTAAAGGATATATTCAAAGGTAGTACCCAACAAAAGCGTCAAGTGACGACAATTAAGTTACTTCCAGACACGCCCCCACCGCCACCGCCACCGCCGCCAAAAGAGCCTCCAAAAGATCAGCCTAAAGAAGTTGAAAAAGCCCCAGAACCAAAACCTGTTGAGACCCCACCCATGGAGGCCTTGAAAATGGAAGGAACTGCGGGTGATGGAGCTAGCCCTTTTCAATCAGGAAAAGTGACAAATAACTACATTGGATCTGAAGGCGGTTCAAAGTTTACTTGGTATGCCGGCGTCATTAAAAGTGAAATCCAAAGAGCATTGGAACGAAATCCTTTATTAAAAAATGGACAGTATAAGGCGGTTGTGTCTGTTTGGTTAAAGCCAACGGGCGAGATTGAAAGAATTAGTTTACAGGAATCTGATGCTGGCTCAGAAGTTGACCAAGCAATCAAATTGGCACTAGAAAGTTTGCAATCTATTAAGCAGGTGCCCCCTGCAGGAATGCCTCAACCAGTAAAGTTGAGAATTACTGCAAAGAAATAGTTTGATGATCAAAATTTTTAGGGAGACGAAATATGGACGATTCAACAAATTTGATGTGTATGTTGCCAGTCCATTTTTCCAAAATTGAAAGAGAAAATAACCATGTTATTGCAATCTAAGCAGAACATTAAACAGCTAGCAATTTCATTCGCTTTACTGAGTGTAGGTTTGGCTCATAGCCCAGCCTATGCAGATGAACGCGAATCTCTGGAGCAATTAAGGTCGACAACCCTTAATTTGATAGATCTATTAGTTGAAGAGGGAGTGCTCCCTAAAAGTAAGGCTGATGCTATTGTCAAGCAGGCCACTGAACAGGCTGCTAAACAGGTAAGCCAAGCTCCTAGTTCAGAGAGTCAAGAGAGTCTTGATAGTGGCAAGAAAGAAGATTCCTCGGTGCGAGTGCAATATGTTCCCGAGCACATCAAGGCTGAAATGCGTCAAGAGATAGAGAATGAAGTGATGACTAAACTCAATTACAAGGGCGATGAGCGCTTAGCTCTGCCCTCTTGGATTGATAGATTTTCGTTTAATGGCGATATTCGCTTGAGAGGTCAGCAAGACCTATTCGCAAATGGAAATGCTAGTCTTGCAGAGCTAAATAATCCACTCAGGGATATGAACTTGGCAAACTCTAGTGAAGATCGCGATAGACTTCGAGTTAGAGCTAGGTTTGGTGTCAATGTGAAAATTAATGATTGGCTTACAGGCGGCATGCAATTTGTTACTGGGACGCTTGATACCCCCGTGACACCTAACCAAACTGAGGGGATGGCTCAAGGTAAATATACCTTCGGACTTGATCGCGCTTTCTTGAGAGCAGAAGTCAACCCATGGCTTACCTTAAAAGGAGGCCGTTTTGCCAACCCGTTTTTATATACTGACATGTTATGGGATCCGGATTTGGCCTTTGACGGGGTAGTGGCGCAATTTAAACCAACAATCAATAATGAGTGGTCAGCATTTGGCACCCTTGGAGCCTTCCCTATTGAAGAAGTGCAATCATCTGAGGTCAATAGAGCGAAAGATAAATGGATTTACTCATTGCAAACAGGTATCAAATGGCAGGCAGCTAATAAGTCTTCATTCAAATTGGCTCTTGCTTATCACGATTATCGCAACGTGGAAGGTAGTTTAAACGATGTAGGGTTGACTGATAAATCTGGAACCCGGCCCTTATGGAGGCAGCGTGGAAATAGTACCTTTGATATTAATGCCCTAAATACTGGAATAGGTGGGGCTCAACCTATCATCGGTATTGCCTCAAAGTTTGAGCAGATTAACTTAATTGGACAATTAGATTTAATGTATTTTGATCCAGTACATCTAACTCTAACTGGGGACTATGTAAAAAATATCGGTTTTAACAAGAACGAAATATTTAGAAGAACCGGTAATTTATATGAAAAGCAAAACGAGGCATTCAATGTAAGGCTGGATTTAGGACATACGAGCTTTAATGCGTTTGCTAGTGATGGACCGTTAACGGATGTTAAAGCGCATGATTGGATGGTTTCATTAGGCTATAAACGGATAGAAGCGGATGCAGTTTTAGACGCTTTTGCCGATTCCAATTTTGGCTTGGGCTCAACCAATACTAAAGGTTGGGTAATGCATGCCAACTATGGTATCGATAAAAATGCTTGGGTAGGATTGCGCTACCTAACATCGGATACGATTACAGGATTGCCGTTCTCTGTTGATACGTTGCTGATTGATTTTAATGGACGATTCTAAGCTGAGCTTTTAGAGAGGATGGCAATGGATATTGTAAAAAAAGTTCTATGTGGTTGCCTGATTGCAATGTTTATGAGTTTGTTCTCTACAGGTCTTGCTTATGCGGCTGTAAAAAACAAAGACTCCAAGAAAAACGCTCAAATTATCCAACAAATCCGCAAACAGCAAGCTGCTTTGCAGGCTGAGTTAGAGGCTGAGAAAAAGACAGTTGCTGATAAAGAAAAGGCGCTTGAAGGCGCCAACAGAGCGGCTTCAGTCTCAACTAAGAATTTGAGTAAAGCCAAAGCAGAGTTAGCTAACCTAAATGCATTAATCACTTCAAAAGACTCAGAAATTGAGAGATTCAAAGCTGAACTGCAAGAGCTTAAACAGCAAAATGAAAAAAATCTTGCAGCACTTGAAGTCAATGAGAAGCAACGAAAAACACTAGTACAAAGCGTTATGCAAACTAAAACACGACTCAATGAATCTGTTGAAAAAAATAAGTTACTTTACTTGCAAGCTAAGTCACTAATAAAAATTTATGAAAAACAAACTACGTATGAGTCTGCATTGAGAGATGAGAAATTTTTCCAACTAAAACGTGTTGAGTTGGAAAATATTTTTCAGGATAAGCTTGATGACATTGAGAACGCAAAAATGGACTTAAATTAGTTTAAAGCTTTACAAAGTTACTCTAAACATTTTATTAATAATGCACACCCAGATAGGAAACTAAGTATGCAAAAACTCAATATTAATATCTTTATGACTCTTCTTCTTCTCAGTTTGAGTTTTAAAGCCATAGCTGCTGACAATGTGGCTATCACTGTCAATGGCAAGCCGATCAAGCAAACCACCTTGGACTATCTCTTTAAAGATGCTAATGAGCGTGGTCAAAAAATTGACGACACTCAGAAAGAAGCCGTTATTGCAAGATTAGTTTCCAATGAATTAATTTATCAAGAGGCATTAAAAGCTGGCTTGGATAAGAAAAGTGATTTTCAAATTCAAGAAGACTTAGCGAGACGTGAGCTTTTAGTCAATGCGTATTGGCAAGATTACATGAAAAATAATCCAATATCTGAATCAGATATTAAAGCCGCTTATGAAAAGTATAAAATTGAGCTTGGTAATAAAGAATACAAGGTAAGTCATATATTGCTTGAGTCAGAAGCCGAGGCCATTCAAGTGATTGGGCAACTGAATAAAGGTGGTGATTTTGCAAAGATTGCAGCGGATAAATCTCGCGATCCTAGTGTGAAGGAGAATAAAGGAGAACTTGGGTGGTTCTCACTTGCCAGTATTTTGAAACCTTTTAATTTAGTACTGCCTTATCTAAATAAAGGGGCTATTTCTAAGGAGCCCATTCAAACTAAGTTTGGTTGGCATGTTATAAGACTAGAAGATACGCGTGACATCACAACTCCCGAATATGACAAAGTAAAAGATGCTTTACAGAAGCAACTTAGCAAACGTCAAATGGAAAAGATGTTGTTGGAATTAAGAAATAAAGCAGTTGTCGTTGATAATAGCAATAAATCAAAGAAATGGTTTTCAAATTAAATATAGACCAAATTAAAAGTTATACTTAATTGAACAATGAATTAGTACCCTACAAAAGCTGAGACTTTGATTGGCGTAATATCATTCAAACTAATTACCTTGGTATTGAAATCTGAGTGATAAAATTTAGTTATGATTAATCATGTCATGCCATTGATTGATTTACTTCAATCCGAGCTTAGCTTTTTGTTAATCCTTTCTGGAGTATTTGGTCTAGTCTTGGGTAGTTTTATTAATGTGGTCATTTATCGACTCCCTAAGATGATCGAAAGTCAGTGGAAACAAAATAATCGCTCACAAAAGCGTATTCTCTCAAAAAAATACAATTTGATTACCCCAAGGTCGCAATGCCAATCCTGCGGTCACAGAATATCAATTTTTGAAAATTTACCACTCTTCAGCTATCTTTGGCTTAAAGGAAGATGCAGGCATTGTAAAGCCCATATAAGCTTGCGTTACCCATTGATTGAACTTGCTTGTGGTTTTGCTACCAGTCTATGTTTTTGGCATTTTGGCTTTTCTTTGACTGCGCTAGCAGCATCTATTTTTGTTTTATCGCTGATTACCCTTTCGATGATAGATTTTGATACTTATTTGCTACCGGACTTGATTACTTTGCCTTTATTGTGGCTAGGTTTGCTGTTTAATCTTAGTGACACTTTCGTTGATATTCAGTCTGCGGTCATTGGTAGTGTATTAGGCTATCTAATTCTTTGGTCTATTTACTGGATTTACAAACTGATTAAAAACAAAGAAAGTATGGGGTATGGGGATTTTAAGTTGCTTGCTGCTGTTGGCGCATGGTTCGGTTGGCAGGCAATCCCAGAAATAATCTTAATATCTTCTGTCATCGCTACGGTTATAGGATTAGCAATCATTATTTTTGGCAAATCCGCTAGCAACGTGCCTATTCCCTTTGGGCCTTTTATTTCTCTTGCTGCGATTTTAATTCTTTTTTTGGCATAAATTACGCAGTTAAGGTTTTTATTAATTTTCAAGAGAGAGACTCTTGATGTTTTGTTGCAAAAAAGTGATAGATATCAAGATGAAAACAATATCGCCAAGCCATAAAAAATGGCCTAGCGATGTTGTGATGCGCTCAATAAAGTAGAAACTGTTTAATTTCAGTCTAGGCTGGTTAACGCTTCTTGATATACAAATCGGTAATCGTGCCTTCTTTCATTTCTGCGGCAAAACATACCGTCTCAGACAGTGTTGGGTGAGCATGAATGGAGAGGCCAATATCATGTGCATCGGCGCCCATTTCAATCGCCAACACCGCTTCTGCTAATAACTCACCTGCATTGGTGCCGACGATACCGGCTCCGATTAAACGATGGGTTTGCTTATCAAATATCAGCTTGGTCACCCCTTCGGTTCTGGAGATGGATAAAGCACGACCACTCGCCGCCCAAGGGAAACTGGCTTTTTCGATTTCCAATCCTTGTGCTTTGGCTTCGTTTTCTGTCACGCCTGCCCACGCCACTTCTGGATCGGTGTAGGCTACGGATGGAATAACCATGGCTTGGAATTCAACTTTCTCACCCGCAATCACTTCGGCTGCCACTTTACCTTCATGGGTGGCTTTATGCGCCAACATGGGTTGTCCGACGATATCGCCGATGGCAAAAATATGCGGCACATTGGTACGCATTTGTTTATCGACGGCAATAAAACCGCGCTCATCCACATTGACCCCGGTAAGTTCAGCGCCGATGAGATGACCGTTGGGACGGCGACCGATAGAGACTAATACGCGATCATATTTCTCTACCGTTTTTGGCGCATCCTGATTGCCATTCACGCCTTCAAAACTGACATATATACCATCGGGTTTAGCTTCTATCTTGGCCACTTTGGTATTCAGCATAATGGCTTCAAAACGTTTTTCCATGCGCTTTTGCAAAGGACGTACTAAGTCGCGGTCGCAACCTTGAATCAAGCCATCGGTAAATTCCACCACGCTCACTTTACTGCCCAAGGCATCGTAGACCGTCCCCATTTCCAGACCGATAATACCGCCACCGATGACCAACATACGCGCTGGGATATCGGCCAGTGCCAATGCGCCGGTCGAATCCATAATGCGCTCATCGTCAGGTGCGCCAGGGAATTTTGTGGCTTGTGAGCCAGCGGCAATAATTGCGTTTTGGAAAGCTATCGTGGTGACCTTGCCATCGGCAGCAGTCACGCTTATCTGATGTGGGCCAGTGAATTTACCCAATCCATTGACTACGGTCACGCCACGTTGCTTAGCCATGCCAGACAGGCCAGTCGTGAGTTTGGCCACTACATCATTGGCTTTCCAATCCCTTAATTGTTTCAGATCTATCTTGGGAGCGCCGAAACTCAAGCCGTGATGTGCACTTTCTTCTGCTTCAGTGATGACCTTGGCAGTATGTAATAGCGCTTTAGAGGGGATACAACCCACATTCAAACACACCCCACCCAAGGTTGGGTATCGTTCGATTAAGATGACTTGTTTACCCAAGTCAGCTGCTCTGAATGCGGCAGTGTAGCCACCAGGACCGGACCCCAAGACCACCACTTCGCATTGCAGATCGCTGTCGCTAGGGACGCTACTAACTGGGGCGGCTGTATTGGCTGGTGCACTAGTCGCGGCAGACGGGGCAGGCGCTGGCGCACTGGCAGGAGTGGGTACAGGTTCTGCTTTGGCTGGTTCAGTGGCGCTTTCCACCGCTTTTTCTAGCGTCAAGATCAAGCTACCTTGTTGCACTTTGTCGCCAACTTTGAGCTTCACTTCTTTGACGGTACCCGCTTCAGGTGCAGGGATATCCATAGAGGCTTTGTCTGATTCCAAGGTAATTAATGGATCTTCTTTAGCCACGCTGTCGCCCGGCTTGACCAGTACTTCAATCACATCCACACTATCAAAGTTACCAATATCTGGTACCAAAATTTCCACAAGCTGACTCATAACAACCTTTAGCACAAAATGAAGTCCATCATTTTAGCATTATTCAACTTCGCTCACTCAAAGCCCGATGAGCAGAGCGCATAGTAAGGTCGTGTAAGAATGTCTGATGAAATAGTTAAGCCATTGATTTACAAAGGACGCGCTGCCAATAGCAATGTGGTGAGCCGTTTCGACTCGCATACGCGAGAAGCTTTGGATGATGGTTGGGGAACATTAGATGAGGATGCGCCACCCCTGCGCACAGAAGTGATGCTGGATAGCGCTAAAAGCGTCATTAACTATATCAACTCACCAGATATTCCTTTTGATCGTACGATTAATCCCTATCGAGGTTGCGAGCATGGCTGTATTTATTGTTATGCGCGGCCCAGTCATGCCTATTTGGGCTTTTCACCCGGTTTGGATTTTGAGTCGCGCTTACTGATGAAGCAAAATGCGGCTGATTTGTTGCGACAAGAGCTGGCCAAAAAGAATTATCGATGTGCCCCCATTGCCTTGGGGATGAATACGGATGCTTATCAACCGATAGAGCGCGAATATCAGCTCACGCGTCAAATTATCCAAGTACTCGCGCAAGCCAAGCACCCATTTACTTTGGTCACCAAATCGGCCTTGGTGGAACGCGATTTAGATTTAATCGCCCCGATGGCAGAACAGGGATTGGTTAGTATTTGGTTGACCATTACCACGCTAGACCGGCAGGTGGCAAGACGATTAGAACCAAGGGCTGCCGCACCAGAACGCCGTTTGCAAACCCTAGCAAGATTAGCCGAGGCAGGGGTGCCATGTGGCGTGATGGTGGCGCCAGTCATTCCCGCCTTGACCGATCATATGTTGGAGCAAATTATCGAGGCCGCCTATCAACAGGGGGCGCGTCGCGCTGGCTATGTATTTTTGCGTTTACCTTTGGAAATACATGAATTATTTGAACAATGGTTACAGCAATATTTTCCGCTCAAAGCCCAACATGTGATGAGCTTGATACGCCAAAGTCGTGGCGGCAAAGCGTATCAGTCAGAGTTTGGAAAACGCATGGTGGGCGAGGGTATTTTTGCCGAATTATTAGCCCAGCGCTTTAAGCGGGTGTGTCAACAATTCGAGATGCAAGGCGAGCGACTGGATTTAAATACTGCTTTATTTCAAGTGCCAGCGCATTGGCAGGAACAAGCCAAAGCCGCGCGGGTAAAGGATACA
>JACCDW010775816.1_pt1 | contig 24538 bp, 11 predicted proteins | sample 7449781 | NCBI WGS metagenome assembly JACCDW01 (sample SAMN15323449, study PRJNA562643) | freshwater metagenome | isolation source: river surface water | place: USA:Blue River Watershed | collected 2017-08-18
ATTGGATTAATTTTAATCTTAACAGTAGATATTCTATAGTAAAAAATTTGAATGTGGATCAAAACAAAAAAATTGTAGAAATTCTAGAAATAGGATTAGAAGATCCTAAAGAAATAACAATGCTGACATTAGGATGTCAGCATTTACATAGATAAAAGGAACAAAAATGGAAAATCAAGAACAAACAGAAAAATCAAAACAACCAGAACTAGGTATCAGCGATTTGCAAAATATAAGAACTTTGCTCGATGTGTGTGTACGACGAGGTGTTTTTAATCCTACCGAACTAAGTTCCGTAGGTGCCGTATATGATCGTTTAAACAATTTTCTAATTGCAATCAACGATCAACAAAGTTCTGAAAATTCTCAGAACTCGCCTGCCGCAGAAGCATAATTAGGAGATTAGAATGCCTTTTACTAAACATGTCGGAAAAATGAAAAACAATGGTGCAAAGGTCGCTGTTGTTTATAGAACATTACCCGGTGAAGCATTTCATGCCTTAGTTGTAGGAACAACAAGTCTTCAAGAGAGTTATCACGATGCTTTAATGAGTTTGATTCAAAGTGAAAGCGGACAGTCTGCTAACGAACTTGCTGATATTCTTTCGGTAAGAAAATTTCCCGACGGTAGTAATATGTTAGAATTCTTACATGTTAAAGGATACCTAAAAAAGGTTCCAACTGATGGTGTTTTAATGACTCCTACTACAACCGATAGTGTATCATTAGATCAACTAAATCAGATACTTGCCGAACAAAAAGGAGTTAGTCTAGATGAACTTGCAATCACCGACGGTGTAAATCCTAATCCAAAGACTAAAAAAGAACTAGATCCTAGTCTAGAAACTTCAAAAGTAGAGGCAGAAGAATCTCAAGAGAATTTAACTCCTGCTCAACTAAGAAGTAAAGCAGATTCTTTATTCAAACAGGCACAATCACTGCGTAAGCAAGCAGACTCTATCGATCCTCCTAAAAGCAAGAAAAAATCTGTAACTGTAGAGACCGAATGATAAACTGTATTGTTGCAGTAGATCGAAATCAGGGCATAGGATTTAATGGACAAATGCCCTGGCCTCGCCTTACGCACGACTTGCGATGGTTTAAAGAAAAAACAACAAACAATGTTGTTATCATGGGACGAAAAACTTGGGAAAGTATCGGATCAAAGCCTTTACCAAATAGAATAAATTTTGTTTTAAGTAGTCGATACATTAAAGGCTGCGACGAATCATTTAATGATCCTGATATCTTAATAGAATTAAGTAAGTTGTCCCATCCAGATAAAGAAATTTTTATCATCGGCGGTAGTGCCGTTTATGAAGAATATATGGATATTATTGATAGATTTTATATTACAGAAATTGATTCTAGTTTTAACTGTGATAAATTTTTCGATTTGTCCTATGTTCAAACTAACGCCAAGCAGGTAAACGAAATTTCTAAATTTAACGATCCGTTTGTTTATACAATAAAAGAATACCTACTATGAAACACCCCGAACAAGAATATCTTAATGCTTTAAAAAATATCTTAAACAACGGGGAAGAACGACCTGATCGAACCGGTGTTGGTACTATTGGGCTGTTTGGGATCCAAATGAGGTTTGATCTTAATCAAGGATTTCCTGCTATTACTACTAAAAAATTAGCTTGGAAGGCCTGTGTATCAGAACTTTTATGGTTTATAGAAGGTAGCGGAGATGAATATCGATTAAGAGAAATTCTTCACGGTGAAAGATACTCTGATAAAAAAACTATTTGGACAGACAATGCAACTGCTCCGTATTGGGTAGCAAAACGTTTACAAAGACATCCCGGAGATTTAGGAAGAGTCTACGGTGTTCAATGGCGTCGATGGAGGAAACCATTGATTCGAATTAATAAGGTTGTTCTTCAAAATCACGATCAGCTTTTAGAATTAATTGATGGAATTAAAAAAGATCCATATAGTCGTCGACATATTATTACAGCATGGAATCCTGGTGAATTAGATCATATGGCACTACCACCGTGTCATATGATGGCACAATTCTATGTCAATAACGGAAAACTTAGTTGTCAAATGTATCAACGTAGTGCAGATATGTTTTTAGGAATTCCATTTAATATTGCATCTTATGCTTTATTCACACATATGATTGCACAGGTTTGTAATTTAGATGTCGGGGATTTAATTATTACAATCGGCGATGCTCATATCTATTCAAATCATGTTGAGCAAGTTAAAGAACAACTTAAGCGTGATCCTTTACCATTACCTAATTTGAAATTAAATTCAGATATTGAAGTAATTACAGATTTTTCAATGGAAGATATCAGTTTAGAAAACTATACAAGCCACGAGGCCATTAAGGCCCCTATGGCAATTTAAACTACTAGTACCTCGATTATTCCAAATCCGTCAGAATGATCCTCTAATGCTTTAGCGATAACAGCAGATTGACTATCGCCATACTTCCAGGCCTGAGCATGACCCAATTTGTTACTAGTTACTAGCAGTTGTCCTTTTTTAATAGGACCAAACACTTTACATGGGACTCTTCCTTTTAATGCAATAAAAGGATGAGTTTCATTATTGCCGGCTTCAGAGTTCATCATGTATGCCGGATTTGTAGAAACTATTCCTATAACTGCTGTATCAGCCTGAACATCAGTTACTGTTACTTCGTTGACACCGCCGATAACTAAAACTGTTCCAGACTCATAGATTGCATCAGCTTTATAACGTTCTGCTAAATCTGCATATCTAGCAGATGTAGCTACACCATTAAACACATTGGCATGTAAATTACCATTAATATCTCTTTGCGCTATAGTCCAGGATTGTGTCGATGTAGTTGCTGTTGAATAATATTTCACAACATTGGTACTTGAACTAGATAAAATCGAAGGAGCTCCACCTGAGGCTAATTCAAGTGCAATGGCAGCAGTAGTAGCGGTAACTGCCAGCAATGCATGTGCAGCAGTTCCCCATAAAATTGTGTTTGTTGCAGTTGTACTACCTATTGAATCTGCACCACTAAGTGTAATTCCTCTTTTTATTAAAGGAAAATTTTCAGATATAGCACTGGTTGTTGGTGCAAAGTTTTCTTTGGCTATAACAACTATAGGTTCTTCATCAATAATGGCTTTGGCAATCGGTGTAGTTGTAGCTTCACCTGTTTTCTCTTCTTCCCCGGGAACCCAGTATGCTCTACCAGCAGCCGGATTAAAAGGACCAACAACTTGAAATCTTGCACCATCAAATGCTTTTAATTGAAAAGCATCTGAATCCCACCATAGATCCCCTCTTACCAAGGATCCAAATAATGGAGTATTACTCTGAACAAATATACTAGCAATTCCTTTGAATGATTTGCCATCATAACTTACATTTAACCGTCCTCGGCTTTTGTCAAACCAAAGTTGACCTCTTATAGGTTTAGCAGGAGCAGTGTTACTGGAAAAATTTTCCAATAATTTTAAAAAGTTTTCATTAACGACTTGACCATAACCTGAATAATTCCTACCCACTAATGCCAAATCTGTTGATAAATCTAGACTAGCATCATCAACTGTAGTAAGTTTAGTTCCATCAGTTTTATATAATATATATGGCATGAGTTTCTCTTAATTATAAAATAAGTGCTTCAATAACATTTTCGCCTTCGGAATCTGCCAAAGCAATTGCAAATGTATTTGGATCGGTGTAGTTTGCTGCAACGGCTTTACCATCGTTTCCTGCTATTAATCTATGTCCTTTTTTAATAGATCCGCGTACCTTTACAGGAACTCTTCCTTTTAGTGCAATGTACGTTCCACCTTCTAGATCTTTATTCATCATAAATCCTGGATTAGCACTAATTACTCCTATTGCTCGTTGTCCGATTGATGATTGTGTAACTTCAGCAGATCCTCCTACTACCATAACTGTTCCTATGTCATAGGTTTGATCTGTGAGATATTTTTCAGCAAGATCTGCATAACGACTGGCTGTTGCAACTCCGTAGCCTATTCTAAAATATATATCTCCATTACTATCTCTAGCTACAATCTTAGACGGTGTTGGTTCTGTTACTGTTCCTACATCGACATTTACTGTAGTATCTTCACTTCCATTAAAAATTCCACCGGAAAGATAGTTATTAAAGGTAATCTGATTTGTAAGTGTAGCACTTATAACAATGCTAGCAGTTCCATTAAATAATACACCATTTATTGTGCTTCCTGGAGATAATTTAGCGGCTGCTGGAACAACTGCATTAAGACCGCCGATTAGTACTGTTGTTGTAGTTGATTTAACATAAAGATTTTGAGCATCTGATTCCCACCAAAAATCGCCTGTCTTTAAAGACGTTGATGTATTAGAGAATACAAGATTAGGTAAAGAATTCCACGCGGTTCCACTATATACTTTTAATCTAAGAACATCTGAATTTTTATCAAACCAAAGTTGTCCAGCTATCGGATTAACAGGCGATGAAGAATTAGCAAAATTCTCCAGCATATGTATTACATTAGAATTTTCATATTGCCCATAATTAACAACATTTTTTCCAACAAGGGTTAAACTAGTATTCGCTGTATCTAGTTGTCCATCCTCTAATGTTAAAAATAATGAACCGTCGCTTTTGTAAATTACATATGACATGTTTTCTCTCTTATCTGATATAATTTATAGGTGTATTAACGGCGCTTCCAATAGTTGCCGTAGAAAAATAATATGCTTCCCATGTTGCTGTGGAATACGATCCTACAGTTCTAAAAACTCTTATTTGATATCCAGTAGTAGGAATTGTTGCTGCTTGGGAATATTTACAAATCACTCTTGCTTGTGTTCCTAAGAATATTCCACTTAATGCTGTAGTTGATGTAGTTGTAGTACTAAGATAATTAGGAGGAAACACTTTATTTAAAATCGATGCAATAGCAGGATTTTGCATTGCAACTGTTGATGTTCCTAATGTACCACCGTATGCTAGAGCATCATGATGCGGTGTGGGACTAATTATATCTAAATCAAGAGTTATTGACAAATAATCGTTTTTAATTTTTCCTGATACATTTAAATCACCAACAATTGTTATTCCCGATACTACTGTGGATGTTGTTGCATTTGGAACATATGTACTAAGGTCGGTGTAATCCATATCAAATGGTTCATTGTTACCACTATCATCGTGATATGCTAATCCTATAGTAGTACCATATGATTTTAATAAAACAACATTTTTAGAATTACTATCCCTATCGGTGATTGTATTACCGGGCAATACTAATCCTGTCTCGCCAATTGCTGATGGAAAATTTGGACCAACTGTATAAACAAATCCTGAACTGTAAATTTTTAACTGATTTTTTGTAGTGTCAAACCATAGATCCCCGGTTTGTAATGTTGATGGTTGTGCTGACGAAACGTTTACTGTTCCTACAGTTTTAAATCCGTTATCATAAACTTTTAATCGTTTAAGAGTAGTATCATACCAAAGTTGGCCAGTTAATGGACTCCTTGGAGGAGTTCCAGATGAATTAGCAAAATTTCCTAATAATTTAACAAAATTATTGTTAAGTTCTTGTCCATATGTTGGATAATTTTTTCCAATAAGTGTTAAACTAGTAGCCGATTTATCAACTTGTCCATCGGCTAACAATAATAAAATTGTTCCATTAGTGTTATAGATAGTATATGCCATTTTATGTCTTTATGATATATGAAACAAATATTGTAGAATTCGTAGCGGTAGTCGATTTTCTCATGTCCGGTACCTTAAAATATCCTGCTGTAGCAGAACCATAATTAGATCCTATAAGACTATAAAGATTCGTATATGTGCCTGTTTGTACATATTCATCACCGTTACATAGTATCCATCCTGTTGGAATGTTGGTATTTGTTCCATATGCCATTATCATTCCGGTTGGGAATACACTACTTAAAAAATCATCTCTCTTGATTTGACTCAAGGCTGAAGTTACAGTGTTCAATACCAAGATACTTAAACTCGACGTTGAAGTTGTAATTAATGGTTGATCAGAAATTGAGCTCGGCATTAATTGTGTAACAAATGTTGCTGTAGTTGATGTGCCGTTATATAGTACCGATGTTCCTGTAACTTGTCCTTGTATTTTAAATTCTGTGGATTGTTGTAATCCCCGAGCTAGACCATTAAATGTTCCAACAAATACAGATCCTGTTGTACCTACAATATCTGCGTAAATCTGTCTAAACTTTTTACTAAAAGATCCTAGGTATTGTGTACCATTATTAGAAGGAATTATGTCAGCTCCAACAGTTATTGTTCCTGTTAAAGTTGTTGCTCCTGCTACCGAGGAATTTCCTGCAACCGATAAATTTTTTGCAATAGAGGTTCCACCGGATATTACAACCGCAGCACTAGCAGTAGATAAAACAGTTAATGTATTAGCTACGGTTAAATTTTTTGTTATATTTGCCGAACCAGTTAAACTAAGTTGTTCTGTACTTAATTCTAAAACTGTAGATAATACCGTTCCTTTAACTTTAAAAATTATCTTCCCATTGGCGGTATTGTTAAGAACAATAGCATCATTATCGCCCTTGTAGAATTGAACATAATTGGTGTCTGAAGTTGTAGTACCATTAATAATAACAATACCGTCACGTCCTTGACCGGTTAATGTTGTATTAATTGATGGAGTTAAAAATCTTATAACTCCGTCAATAATTTGACCGTACTGACTTTGATCGCTTTTTCTTAAAAAAGTATCACTAGGAAAGGAATTATTATTTGAATCTAATAAATTTCTTGCTCTAAGAGCAGTTCCATTAAAAATCGGTGCCGGTTGTCCAGTAAAAGGAGCATTAGAAAGATTTATACCCGGTCTTATTAACGAAAATCCATTAATAACAGATTTAGGAGAAAACTGTTTATATGCAACAATTGATAAAACTTGCCCTTCGACCCAATTTTTAATAATATATTGTTCGTTATTATTTGTGTCTAAAATAGTTGCAGGTTCAGGGCCTGTTTTCTCTAATCCGATAGTCGAAGGACCCACAGAGGTCCAATCATTACTGTTATAAATTTTTAATTGGTTGCTAGCTGTATCTACCCAAATATCTCCGATTTTCAATCCCTGTGTAGCCGAATCTCTTGGATCTGTACCTTGCTGATAAATTCCATTGGCATTTGGCCAGCGTGTAGCAGTAGCGGTACCATCCATTATCCTAAGAACTTTATTATTAGGATCACTGGTATCATACCATAGTTGACCTTCTATAGGATTTTGAGGAGGAATGGGACTAGCAAAATTTTCTAACAAATGAACAAAATTTTCTGCTATCTTTTGACCATAATTTGGATACCCCCGACCGACTAAACTTAGACTAGTATCGACTGTGTTAATGCCAGGAGGCATATCCGGAACCGAGATTGTATCTAGTTTAGTAGGATCTGAAAAATTAATTGTATATGGCATAATTAAATTCCGCTAGTAAGACTCTGTATTCTTACTGTATAATCAATTTGAATCATCCTGTTTAATGATTTTTGAACAGGATGAAAAATAACATGAGTTAATAGCTCTCCTAAACCGGCACCACTTTGACTAAAACCTCTTAGTCCTATTTCATCAAAAACAAAATTACCTTCACTATTTGTGGCATTGTCAAACGCTGCTTGTCCTGCTGGTTCTCCGAAATCTAATAAACAACTTACCAACACATCTGCGTAAGGAGTTCCTGCTACATGACGAACTTCCATAAAATTTCTACTAGGATCTATATCAGTTGCCTGTCTTGCATCCACTACTTTAGTATAGGTTTGATTATATAAACTAGCACTGGATCCTACTGTATTAGGAGTTAGATAGGTAATTATACCCGTTTGATCAACGCGAGTCCCTCCATTGCCAAATGCCATTTCAGCAATGGTGCCAAACCCTTGATTACTAATACCTCTAGCCAATGCTACTGCAAAATTTTCATAATGAATGGCATTTCTTTTATCAACAAATACTTCCTTCGATTTTGGATCATAGATTTTTAAATGTCCTTGAATACTTATACCTGCTTTTTCATTAGGTTTAGATTCAGATTGTTTAGATTGTTTAGATTGTTGATCAGGTTGGTTATTCATTTTCTTTTCGTCCATAGCGATATTTATCCATACATTTTCTAGGTATTTAACTTTAACCTTCGAGAGACTTCGACAATAATTGTATGTCTAAGATACGTAAATCAACAATATATCCTATTAATTCAAACATGTCAGCTTTCCAACTGTAAAACTGTTAGTGTAATAGATATCGATTGACTCGATGTGCTATTATTAGTTACCCTTAGATATGTACTCGTAGTAATTAAATTATCATTATTAAATCCTATTACTCCTGGGGTGATCAGTTGTGTTAGACTTCCTGACGTTGTTACTATCTCTGCTATAACACCAGTTCCGGGCGAAGGATCTATTCCGATAGCTCTACCTGTATCGACTGTCATGCTTAACAAATCCGAATAAATTACCACCCAAGAAGCTGTACTAGTTTCGACTTTTTGTAATAGATAGGTCTTAAATGTACCTATAACTGTAGTTGCGGTATTACCAGCAGAAATTAACGAGGTAGAGGTAGTAACAGTTCTTCTTGTTGAAAGTCCCGGGCCGGTGCCAGTTGCCGCTGCACCACTGAATCCACTTAAACCTAACCCACTATATCCACTTGTACCACTATATCCACTTGTACCACTATATCCACTTATTCCGCTAAATCCACTTATTCCGCTAAATCCGCTAAATCCCATTTCTCCACTATACCCACTATCGCCCTTTTGACCACTGAATCCACTATAGCCACTTCTCCCACTATAACCGCTTAAACCTACTCCGCTAAATCCCGAAAGTCCACTAAATGCTACTTGTCCAGGAATACCACTATATCCACTTAATCCTAATCCACTAAAACCGCTTAAACCTACCCCACTATACCCACTTATTCCGCTGAATCCACTTGTACCACTGAATCCACTTTGGCCACTGAATCCACTTTGGCCACTAAATCCACTGTATTCTACTGATCCAGGTCGTCCGCTAAATCCACTTTGACCACTTTGACCACTGAATCCACTTCTACCACTTACTCCACTATACCCACTAAATGCAACAGCACCTCTGGTTCCTGATTGCCCACTTATTCCGCTGAATCCACTTCGGCCGCTGCCACTATAACCACTTGTGCCAATGACACCGCTATAACCACTTGTTCCAATGGTGCCGCTATATCCGCTAAGGCCAATTGGACCAACAGGACCTTCGGGTCCAAAGGGACCCATGGGTCCACTAGGACCTTCAAGATTGGAATTTTCTAATGAGGTGATTAGAGAGTTGTAATTTATTCTTCTTGTGGTTGTACCATCAACAACAATAAAAAATGTTTGAGCAGTTGCAGAATTTATAATAGGTAGTTGAGTTACTTGTGGCATTTTATAATCCTTCTAATGGTTTATTGTCCTCGTCGGTTAAGGCAAGACCACTATTAATATTCAAGGTAGATCTTCCTCCAAAATAATAATCGTCTGGCAATTCGGCTGTCTTAGATTGTAAAAATCTAGCAGGTATAGAAGTACTATCCATTAGCGACTTAGTAGTCGAAACAGATAGCTGATCGTTCCAGATATCGGCCTTCAAGAACTCTTTCTTTACAATTTCCAACCTTATGTTATCCTTTACACCATCAGCAATATTTAACGTAATATTCTGTTTTAATAAGGATCCATAATTTGAATTCCTGTTGATATTATCAACATATTGACCAAGAGAAAGTCTAAGATACCTAAAAGCATCAGCAGAAGTAACTACCCCATTTCCTGTTAGATCATAAGATAAATCTAAAGGAATAAGATTAACTGCCATTTGTGTAGCAGTAGTTGCGTATGTTGCAGCAGTAGATGTATCTATAGAAACTGTTACAGAAAACTCCGGTTCAGCATATTTAAGGCCTTTGTAAACATATCCATTAACAGCATCTTTTTCTATAGATCCTGTATAAACCCATACATGATTTGTTTCAGTTACAACATACGCTGTGCTTATAACATCAGTCGATGGCAATAATAAAGTAGTCGAGGTAAATCCTACTATATTTGCCTCTGGACTATCAAAACTAATAGAGGTATCCTGATAATAGGTACCTTCTTTTCGTAGTCTTCTTCCTCCATAATAAACCTCGATTTGATCTATTGGATGTATTGTAGAAGTCGTTGAAAGAATAATTCCCCGAGAAATTACTTGATCACCTCCTATAGTGGCTGTGGTTATTACATCTACTCCACTGATCACATAAGTTGCAGTCGAACTAGTTGTTAACATTACCTGTTTTAGATAACCTTCGTTATAAGGAATTGTCTGATTTGGTCCTTGATCCAGCACCTTAGTTCCTATTGGCAAGTGTGTGCTAGGGCTAGTTCCTAAAGTCGCTCTTCTTAATTGTTTCAATACATTTCCATCAAGTAATCTATACTCAATTCTTTCACCGTCAATAATTACCACACCTGGAATTTTTTTAGACATCAAAGGAGGTGATAATGTACTGGCATCAGCCACATGAATCTCGGTATCTGTTAATTCTAAAGACTTAGTTAGTACTGTTGTATTTTTCTTTGATAATCTCTTATAATGTTTTCTATCAAAAATATCATTAAAAATTCTGTAACCCAGAACTGTTTCTGCAAGTTTATTACTGGCAATTGTTGTAATTACTACAAAATTGGTCGAATTTGTATACCAATCCCCAGATAACTCAACTGTTCTTCCATCGTCTAAAACGGTGTAATCAATTTTATTGACCAATAATTTTCCATCAACAGTTACCCATACATAATTAATATTCGGAATTTCTCTACTAACTTTATATCTTCTGTTTAAATTCCCCAAGAAGGTTTCAGTCTGTACGCTCATGTCGTCGTGATTATTAAATGTAATAACACGAATTTGACAATTAGTTACTGCATCTCTTAATTGAAGAATATTATCATTGATATCAAATTCTGCCCAGGGCGGTCCGCCAGTAGGATATCCTAAAATTGCTAAAACATCTCCATTTTTAATATTTGTTGGATTTAATCTTATTGTCTGATTGTTTACATCAAAATAATAATTAGATCCAGAATATAATCTAATACCATTTAAATAAACTCTTACATAAGTATCACCATATCTAGGAACTGGAATATTTTTGTCGATAGGATAAATTAATTGATTAACATCAATTTTATAATAAGAAATAAAAGGAGGTTGCATCCTTCTCCAGCCAGTACCGTTGTTTATTTCAACTATGGCATTGGCAGCAAAAGGTTCGGCATCGCCAGGAATAAAATCTAAAACAAAGGTAGTTTGAGGTGATGCACTTATTGAAAAAGTTTGTTCTCTAAATTCATTAAAATATTTGTTTCTGGTACCAAAGAACCACGATTGAACAAAAGAAGTTCCCGAATTTAAATTATAAACATGTGCGGCTGCACGGTTAGGTGTTATTTCACTTGATATTAGCATGTATCCCAAGGTAGTGGTGTTAGCCGCGGTTAACTTAGGTATACTAACTCCATTGACTGTAACATAAGCACTCTTTACGGTAAGTGTACTGCTAATACTTACAACCTCTGCTTCAACACTACCGTCGTTGGCTATTACTGAACCGTGATCAATCACTCCTGCTTCAGTATTAGGACGCCCTCCGCCAATACCTACAATTGTATATCCCAACTTTCCCTGAGAAGTTTGAGGAGGAATATATATTTTGTTTTCAGCAAAATCAAGATAAAAATAACTTAAATTATTTGTTGAAGTAAGTATGTCTTCAATTTTTGATGTATAAGAAAAATTTCTTCTATCAAAACTTACAAAAATACTCGATGTATGAGGAGGAGTAAAACTTAGTGTAGACGATGTTACAACTCCCGGGAATATATCAACTAAACCATTATATACAGTTGGGGCACCTTCGTTATATCTAGTATAAACATTGATTGCTAGAGAATCATAGGATTCGCCGGGAATTAATTCCTCAGGGGCATAACCTGTACTTGGTGTAATAAATGCATCACCATCGATGATAATTTCTTCTGGATTGATACCTAATGCCCCTGATAGCGAATTAGTAGAAGTATTCCATGTTCCTCCACTTAGATCACTATCTAATATATAGGTATTTGAATCGTAGGTCCAAAATTCCACCGATGCAATATTAGTCACTGTGGTCAATACATCATCAATATAGACATAAGAACTAGTTGTAACCAAGGATTGTGTTAGAGTAGAATTAAATTTTACCTGTCTAGTTGCAGTATTGATACCAAGTACCCTAACATCAAATTGAGAATCAAGTTGCTGTTCGCTAAAAATAGTAGTTGTTGACTGAGATTTAACAGCACTAATAACATTAACAAGTTGACCTAGTGCTATTCCAGTTGTGGTAGATATTGTTAATGTGTCTGTTCCGGCAACAGCGGTTTCCGTTACATCAACCTTTTGATAGTATCCTATCTCATCTGCATAAGAACTTGTTCCAAATGGACTATAAGAAATATCCCAATCTGTAGTATAATCAAAGGGCAATGCTTCAACTTTAACTCCAGGATATTCAATTCCGGACATAAGTTGAGATAATTCCTTACCGGGCATACCGCTTGTTGCTGTGTAAAATTCTACAATTCTTTCAGCAGCATTGTACAAGTCTATATTTTTTAGATATTGTACTTTTAAAACTTGACCATATACAGGAACTTCATTGACGAAAACAATCTTGGTAAATTTTTTCTTGTAACCATTATATAAACTTCTGTATTGTTCTAATCTATAGTTAGAACTCAGAACTAATTCATCATCGAGCGTTACAGTAATCTTTGTCTTATCTGGATCTGCATACCAAGTTAATACAAATTCATTTGCAGAGCCATCACAGATGAAAGAATCCTCAGAATCTCTTTCAGAAATATCCGACGATCTTGAGATTCTATCAAATTTCATTCCAATTTGATTGACCCTAACTTTTCCGTTATAAAGTTGTGCATAGACTACTGCCGGAACAAGATTTGTATCGCCGCCGCCTGTTAAAATTACCCGAGGAGCAATTTTATAATTTGATCCAGGATTAATAATTTCAATCTCACTTACAGCACCAGAATTAATATAAGCTCTAGCAGTTGCACCTGCACCAGAATCCCCGGGTGCAGTTTCTATGGTAACTTGTGGCGGGAAAGTATAACCCGAACCACCGGATCCTATTACTATACTACCTACTGTATATGTATAATTTTCATTCCAGGTTTTCCAGGGTAATTCGGATAACTGAATATCTCCGTCCTCAATGACCTCAAATTGATTCGAGCTGACATTATAATATGCAGGTAAATCATAATCTGTAATGAAACTATTAGATGGTTCAAATATCTGATGATTTGCAGTAAATGTTCTAATCTGAGAATGATAGGGTTTGACTTCCTTTATGTAATTCTCATAATTTTCACTGCTTTGTAATTTATAAACAGGACGTTGATCTAAAATTCCTGCATAATTGGTAACATTAATAAAGGATGTTTTAAAGGCCCAATCTAATAGTTTTTGTTCTGTTAAAGCATACTTAACTGCCTTAAAGAAAAATAAATTCCAATTTATTTTTAATTCATCAACAAATAAATCTTCTTTTAATGCATTGAGTATATATGATAATTCTATATCAGGTGTTTGATCGTACAATGTTTGATCGTAATTGTTTTTTTGATCATAAGCAAGATTATTGTTTCTCAAATTCCAGATACCGTCGGAAATTTGTATAGTTCCGTTTTGACTATAAACTAAATCAAATCCTTTACCAAAGGTTCCTTGTGTACCTTCGATGGCTTTTTTTACTACAACGTAACGACCATCACCGATATTTTTAACCTTTACATATTGTCCGGGTATTAAATCTTCTAAAGAATCTAATTGATATACTTGATCTACAGTATAGGTATAATCTACAAATTCATTATAGTCTGTAGACTTCCAATCTACATAGTCCCAATAAAGCGTGGTATTATATTTTTGTGTTTGCTTTCTTTCCCAATTCTTATTATTTTGGTTCCACTCAAATTTTGTCCATTTTCCATTATACAAATTGTCTGCTAGAACAATCACAGAGAATGGACGAACTACTAAAGTAGGCAGAGTAGAATACTCCTTACCACCGTTAACTATATTAGCAGAAATAACTCTTCCTAGCGCATCTATTTCTGTTTCAATAACAGCACCCGAGCCGCCGTTACTTAAAGTCACAGTCGGTGGTTTTCTATATCCATAACCAGAATCAAGAACTGTTACAGTTCTAAGTTTACCATTTAATATAGTGCATGATAAACTTGCTTGTCTAAGATTTTTGGTTTCGATATTATTAAGACCTTCATTATCCTCAACTACTAAATCATACTCATTGCTAAATTCGTCAGGGGGTAATTCTTGAGAATTTAAATTAGTGAATCTATGAGATCCTGTTATTTGATGATTAATTAGTATTTCGTTAGAAAATTCTATAAGATTTCTTAGAGCCTCTAACCGATTTTTAAACATTGTTTGGCGAGGTCTGATTCCTATTCCATATCTAGTTCTATCTGTTAGTGTCGGATCAGGGACCGGATTTCCTAAACTATCCTTACCTAATAAACTATCGAACAGTTTTTTCTCAAATAGGGCCGGAGGCATACTGTTAACAGAATTTTCTTCTAATAATGTCCATTCTGTATGCTTAGGAACAGTATTTTTGATTTTATCAAAAGATATATTAAGATGAATTCTATCATCGACTAATATTGGCCCAACATTAGCAAGAGCAATACTTGCAGCATTTATTAGAGCTGCATATTTTAAACCGTAGGAAGTCGGATCTGCAATTATACTAGATACTTGATAAGCACTTATTCTTCTATTTTTACTGTTAGGAACTGTAACTTTATTTTTTACCCAATAATAATAAACATTGGAAAAACTATTAGAAATATTATTATAAATTTGTTTTACGGCTATAGAACTGTTATCAACATACTTTGGTTGTCCACTTATTCCCTCAGTTAATCCAGCACTGGTATCAGCTAATGAACTCCAATCGCTAGGAAGATATTCACTCCTTACCCATTCATATACATCAATGGTAGAACCAGGAAAGGTCGATCCCCAATTATTTTTTCTATAAGTTAGATTACCCTGTTCATACCAAATATACTTAACTGTGCTTAAATCCCACCATAATTCTCCAATATGTTCGTCAAGCCAACTGGTATCCGAATCTACAACTACACCGGCTGTACCAATACTGTATATTGCAGGATCATAGGCAGATTTGTACTTTAATTCCTGTTCTGCAAGACCGGAAATTTTTCCTTTAATAGGATCAATGACATCTAAGTAATCAACTACTGTTTCGTTAAAAGAATTTATTAATTTAATACTTTGAACGGTATCGATATCATTAACAGTATTTTTTCTACGATAGGTATCTAAACTTAATTTACTTGAATTGATTGTAGAAAATTGATAGAATGACGATGTAGTCATCGAATCTATCGATGGTGCTCCTACAAATATTCTTATATCGTCAGATGCAATGCTATGACCAAAATTGGTTCCAACTAACCCTACTTCAATAGGAGGTGTAAGTTCTGCTGATAAAATAAACCTCGAAGACTCAGGTAACTTATTATAAACATACACTGTTCCAAAATTTTCAATTGTATCAAAGAAAAATGTTGAACTTGAATCAAAGAATGTATTTTCAGAATCAAATCTGACGGGAACTGTTGTGTTTAATCCTATTGAAGAAATTGCCAATGTATTGGTCGATCTGTTTATGGTAATTTCTTGTCCGAAATTCATTGCAGCTCCGGAAATTGGATTACTAATCGAAGTTTGATATGTAAATGTATTTCCGATTCTTTGATATATAGAAACTTTTCCAAAAGAATCATCATCATTTTTTATGTATGGGGCTCCTACAAACATGTATTCGCCTCCTCTACTTAAAGCTATTGACTCGCCGAATCTTACACCTGTTCCAAAAGTAGACGTATGTATAGCTCTTATAACACTGGGTGTACCGATATTAATCAATGTTTCTACATAATCTCCGCCAGGGGCTGCAATGACTGCAATTTTACCATCCGATGAACTATCGATTGCATAACCATATTGATGTCCTGTTACAGGTGTAGATGATGTGATGGTACTTACAAAATTAACCAGTATTCCATTTGTACTGGTATGTATTGCAGTACTAGAATATAAACTACCGGTATTATAAAACTTAATCGGTGTTCCAGCAGATAAATCCCCGGGTAAAGATTGGGATATAGTTATATATTGAGACAATCCGTCATCATATATTGATTGGACACTTACTCCATTTAAAATATCATTGAAGATTCCCGGAATCCAAATATTTTGTCCCACTTTAATACTTGCTGTGGTATTAACATAAATTTGTGATGCACCGGATGTGGCTGTAAACGATGTTAGAGACCTAGTAACAGGAGAAAGTGCTTGATAAAAATACACAGATCCCGATCCTGTAGTTTTGGTACCCGGAGCACCAATACAAAGGTTATTGGTTTCTCCATTTACTGAAAGAGCAGATCCGAATCTTTCGTAATTACTGTATTGCGGACTTAATAAAATAATTTCTTCGTCTTCTTCTAAACTTGAAGGATCCGCGGTACTTATTTTAACTGCGCCAGCTTGAACAGAAGTTAATTGTGTTCCTGTTGACAAAGCATATTTAATTATAGTTCCAGTAGACCTAACATTCCCTAATCCTGGAGCGCCGGCATAAATTATTCCGAGGTTAGTTCCTGGAAAAATACCAGTTGAATAATCTAATGCACTTCCTATTTCTGTAACTTCGGTAGAAGTATGGTATTGATCGAGTCCTTTATTTAATGTATAACTAAACAATAATAAAGCTTGACTATGATTTGCTATATAAACAAACACTCTTCCTTTATCGATATTGGTATTAAATCCTGGAGCACCTACTAACAAGACTCCGCTGTTTTCTTTCCTGTTAATTGCATAACCGAATTGCTGATTGACATTAGAATATGCGTTTTTGATTTGTTTTTTACTATAATTTTCTATTTTTTCATAGACTCTCCAATCTAAATTATCATCATTATCTTGATTATCTACCCAAAATTTAGATCCAATTGGAGTCTTTAACATTTCTGAATCACTAGGAAGTTGATCTAGGGAAGGCGACCTAACTCCTTTAAATTTATGTAATAGGCCCGGCGACGAAAATTCATCATTAAAAATAGTTGCTAATGTAGAGTCAACTGTTATTTGATTTAATTCAGGTATACTCTTGACCTTATAAACCCCATTAACTTGTTCATTAAATTTAGTTACAGTGATTATGTCACCTATGCTAAGACCATGTAATAGATCAGTGACAAAGGTTATACTAATGCCCGGAGAATCAACATATACCCCTGTTATTCTTGCTTCCTGCAAATCATACCGTAAGACATCCCAATCGCCATTAGATTTAAATCCTAGCCAAATAATGTCATTAGTTTTTATCTGATTGGCATTTGCAATATCTAAAAGACTATTTTCGTTATAAGCGGTTGCAGTAATATCATTATAATGAATATATCCTGCATTAGGTAATTTAAAAAGTGTAGAACTAGTTATCGGAAATGTCAAGGACACAGAATAGTCATCGGGCTTAATAAGAATATCTGTAGAAGTAGAATAATATATTAAATCAACAGGGTTAACCGGAGAAATATCGACAAAATTAATAACCTGAGGATTTTCAATAAATGTACCTTCTTTTAATTTAACCTCAAGTTCATCATACGATGTGTACGAACCGTAATTTCCTAATCTAAATGCCCATTCTTCTGTATAAGTTGTTTCTCCTTGAAGATTAAAGATACTGGCTTTGGCCATTCTATTGATAGAATTTTTAGTACCTTTTTCTTTAATAAAACCTTGATAAAATTTATATTGGCTAACTGGATTGGTGAAAATATTATTCAAATATACCCGAGGAGTATATCCAACCAAATGCTGAGCCATTTTTTGTTGAGCAGAATCAAAATTATCAATATCTAGACTATAAAAATCTTCAAATTGACTAATCTTGTATTCAAAGTTTGGTATTAAATCAGGTAAGGGTTTTTCTTTTAAAAGGACCCAATCGTTGTAATTAAATTCAGTCGAAGGAGAAACATTTTCCTTTGCAGAATAATAATTTCCATTGTATCTAACTGTATCACCATAAAGATATGTAGTATATTTGGCCCAATCGTTAACTACGGCTCGATCATAAACAAATCCAGGACTGAAATAATCGCCGTTCCATTTACCTGTCCTAAATCCGATTAATTTCATCCGACGTTGACGATATCCAGTTTCGATATCATAGATTGTATCATTGAATATGGTTTTGTTATCAAAAACCATAGCATGTTCTTTTTGTACAGAATTTATTCTTGCAAAATAAATTCCTTCTGTTGTACCTACTGTTTCAACAGTACAAATTCCGTCATCTCTTTTAACATTTAATGTTTTCTGAGGTATCGGTAGTCCATCTGCCTTTAAAATTGAATATTCATAAAAATTATCAAACACATTGTCAACGATGCTGTTAGGTAACGTATATTTGACTCTATTTGCAAAAGGACTCAATGTAATAATATTATTTTCTGCCCAATTTTGAGTAGTCCAAAATAAAAATTCCTTGGCAGACAGATTCCAATCAATTAGCTCAGTTAAATCTGCATTGTATTCATCGAATATAAATCCTTCACTTTCTAACCATTTTCCATAACCAACAATTACATCATAAAGACTTTGAATATTGTCAAATTCAGCACCATAGGGTATTTTAGTAGTAGTTGCATAAAAGCCGTTAGCCATTTGAACTGTGGCTCCGCCTTTAATGGGTAAAGATTTCAATACCTGAAAATTACCAGGATTAAAAGTTGATCCCGATCTATGACTTACTGTGGCTCTATAATATTTTTGACCATAAAGAACGATTTGTCCCTGACGATAAAAAGGCCCAGTAGGTGCAGGATTTGCTGTGGCTAATTCTGCATCATTTAATCCCGTATTTCCTCCAGATGATCCGGGTGTCCATATAACATACGATTCGGAAATTCCACCTACAGTAATTTGCGGAGCTGTAGAGTTACGTTTAGAATCAAAAATTGTAAAATATGGATTGTTCTGATTGTAACCATTGATAACAAACTTTCCATTAGACTTTTGAACAATGATACCGGAAATATTGGCAGATTTAATCGGATTACTTACATTCAATATTAATTTATAATTTTCTTGAGGTAATAACGCACCCGGATTTGTGCTATTAGGCTCAATAGCATCTATAATAATTTGTAATTTATTTTTATCAACAAATCCACCGACTTTATGGAATAAATTAAAATCTAAATAAGTTAATTCATTCTTTAACTTTGATCTATACAACGAATCACGTTGAGTTCCAATCTCACTTATATAAACACTGTACCCTGATGTTAATTCACCTTGATATCCATGTATCGGAACTTTTCTTGGATCAAGTAATTCAAAATTGTCTCCATACCTATCTTGTCCTGCAATATTTTTATTGATTCTATGCGGGTCATAAAAATAAGAAGCATAATATGCTGTATAAGTTAATGCCAATAATCGTTGAACAGCGAATGGCCAGTAACTACTTCTCCTCCATGCTGTTTCAGATGGACCTTGGTCGCCGAAATTCCAATCTTGACGTATACTATATGGAGTAGTGTTAGCGATCAATGTATCAGGACTTACAAGATTTCCAAAATTATCAACTGGTAATATTTTTGATAATCCCGGTCTGATATATCTATTAGATATTCCTCCCCGTGCTCCTTGTCTAATCACACCCTTTTCAAGATCATCCCAAAGAATACTATTACCCGAGGTATAGGGTGCAGGACCGTATTCACTTTCCCACCAACTAGGCTGTACACTAAACCCTAGCATTTCCCAGGGATGAGTGTGAGGTCTATCGGTATCATAGAGATATTTAAAAGCCGATCTCCAATGACCGGTTAAAGGAACATTAACATCTGTATTAATTCCATTGGCATAATTCCATGTATACGAATTATCAAGGTCAAAGGTTGAGTTCCTACGGAAATCGACAGAATAGAATCCTGCCCATTTTGCAAAATCACTTTGAAGTATTGTATTAACTTCTTCGATGCTATATCTATTTTCTCTAAATGCTCCCGGAACAATACTAGTAATCGAGATAAGGCTAGATCTAAATCGTGATTTTATATTATTATAAACTCTTTTTTCAAATTCTAAAATTATATCGTCTCTAAAATCGTTGAAAGCAACTGTGATGCTTCCATCGTGCCCTTGTATAACTCTTACTGGATTTATATATGTTGTATCGAGATATATTGATGGTTGATAGTCTGGATACATTCCTAATTTAGTAGGGGTCGACGGAACATAACATCCCTCGGTACTAAAATAATCTTCAACTTTTAATTCATCACCGACTTTAAGAGTAGTAAGAATTTCTATACTTGAATCATTAGATAAAAATCTATAATCTTTATCAATTAATAACTGTTCACCATTCAAATATACCAATACAGATCTTAGTCCTAATTTATTAGGATCAAAATCATCAATTATAGGATAAACAGTTGATTCTACATCATTTATAATCCAAGTTCTAGTATTTTTGTCAGTACCATATGCTAACATGTCTGAATAATACCAAGGACTATTTAGATCTTTATCAGAATTAAGTGCGATCATTACATTATCTAATGCCTGCACTGGATTCTCGATGTTTCCAATTTCTGAAATTTTTCTAAAAAGAGACAATTTAAATTGATTGTACTGATCTGCAGATTTTTGAATTGCATCAATTAAATTATTTTCTTTAATTCCTAAAAATAAATTCGAAAAAGATATAGGATTCCTATTGGCTACTAATCTAGTTCCATATCTAGCAATATCGGGTAAATCTCTAAGATTATTACTACCAAACACACTACCATAAAAATTTGTCATGCGTTCAGTCATCGACTTTAAATGATCGCTCATTTCTGTTAAAGTTACAGATTGTATAGGACCATTTAATGGGTTATTAGTTAATCCTATCGGGGATTCATATTGTCCATTAGAATTAACCAAGGCATCCGTAAAAATTTTAAAAAGAACATTGGTTCCCGAAGGTAATGTGTTTCTGAAATTTACAAAACATTTTTTTGGAGAAACTGTAAAATACCAATCTACATTTTTTCTTGTTTTTGTTCCGTTGACATAAACATATAATGTAAATTTTTCAGTATCTGGATTATCAATAGCATTAAGTTCTATTTGGGTAGTAGGTTCAATAGTAGAATATAACTGAAGAACTGGAATTTTATAAAAAACTGCTTCTGTCCATACATTAACAAATGTCGGACTTGTAGAGTTATTAATTCTCAAATAGGTTAATGCAATTTCTTTTGTAGTAACAACATTATTATCAAATAAAGAAAAAGTATCTGAGTTGAAATAATTTTTAAATTTAAAACTACCAACACTGATAGTGTTTTGATATGCTAAGGGAAATCCTAATACAGGATCCGGGGTTCCTGTTCCAACTTCATAACCAAATATTTTAGTTCCTGCAAAATCAGTATTATAATTGTTACCACTATAGCTTATTCCACTATTGTCGAAAATATCAAATAACGGCGATTGATTAATACTGGTATGTTGTTGAGCTAGTTGCCATTTATCTCCATTAAACCAAAAACTCTTACCTGCATATTCTCTACCTAAATTTACAGTTAGAGAAAATTCATTTTCAGGAATATGATCGTCAGTTTTCTTTAATTCAATTTTAGGTATACCATTGATAGAAAGAAAATTAACTTCATAAATTCTCCCTCTTACCATATCGTCGGTATCGGCATTAAAAACAATTCTATTTCCGTGCTGTAATCTAACACCATCAACGTAGTAGCCCGAAGATCCTTCTACCATAGAAAATGCATCTAGGGTTTCGTTGTCTATAAGATCAATGCCCTTAACTCCACGTGAACCAAAATTATATAATTGTAAATCGGCAGCAAATTCTATAATAGGTCTTTTAGCCCTATTTTCCCCAGGAATTACAATCGGGTTATTATTGGCGTTGGCTGCGGCGATGATTACATCTTCATGTACCCATCTATTATATCTCGACCAAGGATTTAAATCTTGACTAGATCTATTAATTGTTATGTATTCGGGGTTTAAAGGGAGTTCTTTGAAGCTGTCAAAGGGATATTCATCAAAATTTGTAGCATCAAAGTCATCATCGAATTGTGCAGATAATTTTTCACTAACTGTTAATAATGTTGTATCAATTAGTTTTATCGAGGTTCCTACACCTTCAACATAATATTCTTTATCTTTATATGATTCAGGATAAACATCACCTTCGAACCGAATTTTCATTCCATTAGAAAGTCTTATCCCTGTTCCAGAAACGTAATTCTGTTTACCAAGAATTTCTTGTTCTACATTTATATAAGCATCTTCGGTTGCTTGTTTAATGACAATTTTACCCTGTAGGTAGTTAACCTCATCCGATGTATAATAAAGAGTCGATGGAGTATTTTCAGTTATCCTAATATATAAGACTCCATTTTTAACTCCATTGTTTACAACATTAGTTGTAAAAAGATCCTCTGTACCTAGACTAGGAGAATTTTTAATAAAAAATTTATAAGAACTATTAACAGAAAATCTATAAACATTTCCCCTGTATAAGGTAATAGTAGGATCTTCTGTTAGACCGTCGGGACTAAAAATCCAAGCAGATTTTATTGCATTATCAACAACAGAATATGTGCTAATTGTATTTCTTTGTTTACCTGTAATTGTAATTGTATCAGGCCCATTAACTAACCAATAATATTTTTGATAATTTACAAATTTATCAAAATCTATATGGGGGTCAAACGATGAAAAATAAGATTTAAATAACCTATCAAAATTATTATTAAATCCGCCTTCAGTTACAATTTCATTAGCCAAATCATCAATTGCTTTTACTTTTTTAACCTGCCCGAGATTATCTTTAACTACTAATGCCGGTTCTAATTGATAATCTCTTCTTAGCGGTAATGATTCGGGAATATAAACATCAGTAACACTATTATATGTCGGAGTTAACTTACTACCAATAAAACCATCTAATCGTTCTAACGACGGAGGTTGAATTAATTGATCAACTGTACTGGATAAAAATTTAGAATTTTTATCTGTTCTTAGAAATTCTGGTAATAAATTAATAGATTTAACAGGTTTCTTGGCCATTATTAACTTCCGCTACGTGTGATAATCGACGATGTTCTTAATTGCGATGCGGTAATTGCATCGATAATTTCTATATCCGAAACAGTTGCACCGCTTATAAAAATTTCATTGCTTAAACAAGTAATTTCATATAAACTACCAAAATTATTTGCCCTCGGAACAATGACAAAATTAATTATATTTGGTGTGAGTAAATTCATTACATACGTTGATAATTCACTAAAATTAAAAGTCTGTCCGAAATCCCAATTTTCTAAGGCAAAAAATTGATTAATTGCATCAAGTATTCCTGACTTTAATTCATTATCACTAATAGGTATTGTAGGATTTCTTACAGCTTTAAAAACTGCTTGTAGATTAATGTCTGCTTTAGATCCAAACAAGACCTTGTACTTAACCGGTTGAAAAATTATTTCATCGCTAATAGTTTTAAGATTATCCAATGTACCACCAAAGCTTTGCTCTAAACTTTGGCTAGTTGGTGATAAAGGTTCATCTGAACTTATTTCGCTCGATAACCAAGATCTATAAGCGCCATCATATTCTGAAGTTAGCAAATATACATCAATTAAGTTACTTTTGCTCGGATCAATTCTTCGATCTTCACTGCTATTATGTTGATACTGAAATTTAAGGCCTTTCCTTCCAGGATAGGCATAAAACGACGGTTCGTAAATATATTCACCGGTAGAAGTTGTATAACTTTTTACCACATTCAATGAAGGATCATAAAAGTAATACAATTGCTTGTCTACCGGTATACCTACATTTGATTCTGTTTGATAACTTAATATTGTAGCTGTATTAACAACTTTATATCGTAGACCATCGGATAATTTTTCAAAGAAAATAAAATTGTTAGTACCGGTACCTAAGATTTCTATAAAGGTGTCAGGATTAGCAATTTGTCCTGAGCTTTTATAATCATAGAAGCTTACCTTAACTTTTTTTGGTTCAACATAACCATCCGGTTCAATTACCGATCCATCGACTTGCCACAGATAATCTTTTCCTAAACTTTGACTAGGAACATTATTAACTGTATTAATTGATAAAACATTTACCTGATCCTTTACCACAGTATCGGAAGTAAAGTCATAGTTAATTGTAGTAGGATCAACAAAAAATCCTGTTTGTTTTTCACTTTCAAAAATATAATCAGTTAATCGATATCTTACTTTATAATTTTTTCCGGTCCAA
>JACCDW010920506.1_pt1 | contig 24532 bp, 38 predicted proteins | sample 7449781 | NCBI WGS metagenome assembly JACCDW01 (sample SAMN15323449, study PRJNA562643) | freshwater metagenome | isolation source: river surface water | place: USA:Blue River Watershed | collected 2017-08-18
ACTTTAGGATATATGGGTACTTATATAAATGTATTACAAGAGGATTTTGATTGTCTTAAACTTGGTATTCCTGATTATCCTGATTATAGAAAAGTTGATAAATACATCAACGAATATTTTAACGACTATTTATAAAACATAATGGATAGATTTATCAAAAATATTTTGTTAGAGCAACTCAGAGGTGGTGAACTTCCTCCAAAAAAAACACCAAAGAGTTATGAAAAGATACTTTCTCAGATAAAATTATTCGAGATGTATCCTAGAGTATTTGCCGTTGTTATTAAGGACGATTACCTTCGTTCAAGAGTGTTTTTAAGATATCAAGAATTTTATGAATCAGATTCTGATTCATTCAGAGGTCAAGGTTTCAAGTGGAAAGACTTTATAAAGTTTTACAAAGAAAAAACTAAAAATGAAATCTTTACTTACCACGAAGATTGGTCTGGATATAATATACCTTGCGATAGTATTGAATCTTGTATGAAACTGATACCTGATTTGAACTTTTTTGATTTAATCATGTATTGTATCATTGATACAATAAAACAACTTGTTGGTTCTGATAAGTTCTACTTGATAGGAATAGACCAATCAACAGGAGATGACCCTCATCTTATTTACCACGAAATGGCACACGCTTTATGGTTCTCGGACCCTTCATATAAAGAAAGGATGTCTACCCTAATCAGAAAAATGGATTCTAGTGTAAGAGAAAAGATGTTACAAAAAATTAGTGATTCCGGTTACGGTAATAATGTTCTATATGATGAACTACAAGCTTATATGGCAACAGGTTTAGTTAGTAACATGAATAGAATCAAAGGAATAAAATTAGAAATTGAAAAATTTCGAGATTTTTTTGATACTTATACTGATAAATTTAAAGCTAAAGAAATTCCAATAGATTGGAATCTACATTTTTAATGAGTAAATTTTTACAAATATTAGATGATATTATTTCAGAACAAAAAAGAGAGGTTCTTGACCCAGAATTATATTCTAAATTGGAAAGTCTTACCAATAAACTTTGGGCCAATAAAGACAAACAATATAAAGGTAAAACTGTCGTAGAACAAATACCATTCAAAACGAAAGACGGTGTGGATGGACTAGTAAAAGTTATAATCAACCCTAGATTGAAGTTTATTGGGTTGATGGATACAAAACCTCCGTTTTCAAGAGACCCTATGGACTTTGTCATGGAACTTCAACCAAGAGAATATGGTTCCAAGAAGAATCTATTCCTAACAATATATCATGAAATGATGCACGCTATAGACCCAACACAATCTACAAAGATGAATATGAAATATCAAACTACTTACAGTGAGTTTGATGACAAAAAATATTGGGGTCATCCTATAGAGTTTAGAGCAATAACAAATGAATTTTTAGAAGCATTAGTTCTAGAATTCAAAAGAAGATTAATGAGGTTAAGAATACCTGAAAACAAAAAGTTTTTAACTAAATCTTTAAGTAACATCATGAGTTATTTTAGAGATGGTACCCCATTGTCAAAGCTTTCTTTAGATATTTTGAAACGAATGAATGACGACAACGTTTTGGAGGGTAGATTCTCAACATTGCTCTCAGATATATCTACAGAATTTCCAGAAACTTCTGAATTTCTTCCCAAACAAGATGAACCCTATTTCTTAACTTACATCTTGAACATAAAAAAATATAATCCCGAAATATGGAGAAGGTTTCTAACCATGTTATTTAAAACATCCAAAGAAATCGAATCTAGTTTGAATCAAAAGTTTGAGTCTAAAACATAATTGTTTTATTTAAATCAGAATTACCATTCAGTTTGTTTTTTGAAATTATTATTATTGTTTTCAATAATTCAAAAATGGAAAAAAAACTGAATTTATTATCAGAGTTTATTTTAAAAAAATATGAATCAAAACAAACTTTCGTGGAGATTTGTGATTGTCAAAATTTTATAATTGTTAAAGGGTTCACAACCGAGACTGAAGTAATTCCTTTAAACTCTGTAGTTGAAGAATTTTCTCTGAAATATGAACAATACCCAATTAAGAGTACAATAGATTTAATTGAATACAAATCCGATTTGTATTCACCTAAAAAATTTACATTCTTTTTCGGGAAAGAATTACATGAGGATACTAGTTTATTTACTACTTCTAAATTTCCTTATGGTTATTCAAACAGTCAAGGTAAGTTATTATACTTTTACTTCAAACACATTGTTGATAGAATACCGTCGTCTTACCCGTTTACATGGATTAAATTTAATATTGAGGTGTCCGATAAAGATGAAATTAATTTTACGATTGAGGATGACTACTTGAGTAATAATGCTGACGTTCTGAAATCAGCAATTTTGGATTCTTTTGATTTCAATCTAGTTGAGTTTGAATCTATATTAAACAAAATGGATTTAGAAAAATATATTCTAAATCCATCTGATACAACTTTACTTGATAGTATCTCAGTTAGTGATTTTATTATTATTTAAAGAATTTTACTTTTGTGGTGTTTGATTATCTCCAAAGCCTCTGTTAGTTCGTCATAATCTTTATCAGGTGCATAAAGATATGATTTATTTTTTTTCTCGTTTCCCTCGATAATTAACATCGCCGGAATCAATTCATTATCCGTTATCTCTGAAAATATTTGATACTCTTCTTCAAATTCGTCAATATCTCTATCAACAAATTCAATACCTTCGTTTGTTAACATTTCTTTAAAATTGACACAATGAGGACATCCCTTCATTGTATAAACTACAATTGTTAATTCTTTCATTTTAATTGTTTGAAATAAGTCCAACTACTTCGCTTGGTGACATTACTCCTGGCTTAGAGTAAATCTCCTTCCCTTCTTTGAACATTTTTATGGTCGGTACACTTCTGACCCCTAATGTGTTAACTGAAAATTCTCTATCTGAATCGATATCATACTTATAAATCTTGTAATTGTTTTTATTAGTTGATTCCGTTAACATCCCACCATCAGTAACTCTCTGTAAATTGTTTAACATTACCTTACACGGACCACACCATGTCGCATAAAGGTCTAATAAAAAATTTTCTCCTGAGTTTATTTTTTCCCGTAATTCAATTGCCGTTAATTGTTCCATATTATTTTTTGTTTAATTGTGATAAAAAGATAGTCACTTCATTTATATTTTCAGGTTTATGATAAATTTCGATTTCAAATTTATCAACTACTGGATGTTGTTTCCAATAAATATAAAATCCCGTTGAAGTTTTATAAAGTTTTGATTTAAATTTTGGCCTGTTATCATGAAACTCTGATTCCATATATACCAATATGAGGTTTTTATTGTTGTCAATTTTACTTACAGATTCTATAGAATCCCTCAATATTACAACTGATAATATCCCTTCGGTGTTCTCTATTTTTTTTATATACTCTGGCTTATTCATAATATTTTGTAACGTCAACTGAAGACCATTTCAACCTACCCTCATCATCCCAGTAGGTATCGGAAATTAGTTCTTTGTTATTTTTAAATACTTTTTTTATTTTAACGGGTTCAAACCTTTTGTCCTGTAAACAACTATCAAATATGTTTTTCAATACTTGTATTGGCTCATTCCACTCATCACTTAACTTAACATTGAACCTGCCAAGCATTTGCGGTGTTGTGAACGTAATGGTATCATCTATTTTACGCAATTTGAACTCTATTGTCGCTCTTTCTTCTGAATCTACATTTCCTTTCCTAAGAGAAACAATGTAAGAGCTAGAGGTGCCGATATAACTTTTAACACAGTTTGACTGTATCGTACTTTCCATAACATAGTTACTTGTTTCATCTAACAAGACGGGATAATATTTGTCATCGTTATGCGTTATTACCCTTCCTATTAACTCATACATATATTCAGGATAAATTCTATGATAACTACCTTTTTTATGATATTCCACTTTTTCGGTAAAATCGGCATGTTCTTTGTTGAACGTACTCAAATTGTTGGCATTCCATTTAACTTCTTCACCGAGTATTTTTAGTTCTCTATAAAATCTAATATGGTCAAAAAATGTATACAAATTGATATGACTTGACAAAGTATGTTTGAAAATCATAAAAACTTTTCTAAGTTCGGCTTTAGTCAAATTCAACTCACCAATATTTTCACCCAAGTCATAGTTATAATACGTACTACTTGCATCATATTCAAGTGAAAGAATAATTAAATTAAAGTCTTGATTAACCCATTCTTCAGGAAATAAAAAGTAGGCAAGGTTTAACATTGGGACATTGATTCTCTTACATGTGTGTAATGCTTTTTTAACTGCAGCTCCCTTTAAATCATTTTTTTTCATGAAAGCATCAACAACTTTGTTGTTATTCTTTCGTATTTCTTTCAATGGAATTCTTGTCACGTATTCTGACCAAAAAACACCAAAATTATTTGGATACTTGAGATGTTTTTTATCTAAGTAGTATTTCAACAAAACGTCATCGAGTGACTTACTTTCAGGACTCCAATTAGAAAAATTCTTAACAAATACATCAACAGCATCTATGAATTGGTTAGTGACGTCCTTGTGATTTTCGACTGTGTAAAATCCATTCTTCAGCGTATACAATAACTTTTGGGAATTTTTTGTATGAAAATTGTTTTTTGAAAATAATTTTTTGAAATTCTTTTTTTTATTGTAATGTTTCAAAGTTCCATAATATACATCACCAGTTTTTTTATTCACGGTAATATATTCCATAGACTTGTCTATAATGAAATATGGTTTTCCTGCAGTCCTGAATCTGAACCCTTCAAATATTTTTAGAGAAATCTTGTCACCCTTACATTCAACAAGTAATGTTACGTAGTCTTTTCTCACCAAACACAATGGGTTACCATAGTTTTGGATATAATCATCATGTGAACTAGATTCGTGACTGACAGTGAACTTCAATCTCTTTTTTTTACTATTTCTTGTAGTTCCAACCTCAGAATCCCATTCATTACCCTCTTGAGAATAATTAGGACTTTTGACCTTTTCATCAATAATGATAGTTTGGTCCTTCATGAACACCGTTCTATAACGTTCGAAATTATACTTAAATAATTCTACCATGAAACAAAGATAGTAAAAAAAAAGAAAGGGACAATGTCCCTTTCCAAATTAACAGTAAGTCTCAGCGAGTTCCCACAACTGTGTGTTGAGTTTGTTTACCTTGTGAATGTTTTGAAGTTTCTTCATGGTCACAGAACGACCACTATTGTTTTGATACGATACACCACCCCTTACAAACTTCTCCTGAACAACATTAAACATGTTCCACAAAGTCCTCTTCTTGTCCTCATCTCTAACAGGACGGATAATGTCCTCGATGTTAAGTGACATAGGAACTGAACCTGTCTCCCAACGAAGTAGTTGGGACTTTTGAACGAAATCAACAACTTGTGAATCAGACATCTCTACGGACTGCATCTGATTAACAGACCTTTGAATCATTGGAAGCTTCTGTGCGAAACCGTCAGTGATTTCACGAACCATAGAAATGTCGAGACCTGAGTGACGAACCTTGAAAGATTCTGCTACCGATGTAGGAACTGTGAGACCATTGGAACATACCAATCTATAGAGACCTGCAGATACTGAAAGTGTTGCAGTACCATCATGTGAGTTCCTGATTATTGCCTGAACCATAGAGTCACCAACTTGTGGTAATTCTCCATTACACAAACGAATCTCATGAAGTCCATAAGAAGATTTACCCATTTGACGAACAGAAGCTGGTTTCCACCCTTCCCTTTCAAAGTTCTCAAGAACATCGAGGGTTGGTACGAAGGTGTACTTATTTGATACGGTTGGTTTGGCTTTAGTTGCGAAGATTGAAGGACAAGTGTCTTTGTAAGATTGGAGGTTGATGTTCATATCGTTTGATTTAGAATACAAAGATAGTATTCTTCATTCAAACAAACAAATTTAATTCCAACAAATTTGTCCGTATTGCGTGGTAACCATAATTTTTTTGAGATATTGAAATTCTTTCACCTGTTTTTCATTCATATTCACACAAATGTCTATGAATTGTTGTTGGGTGAGGACAACTTCCTCACCCTTCTCAACATTTTCTAATGCTTTTTCTTTGATTTTTTGAAAGAATTCATCCTTTTTGTCTTGAGTTACAAAATTCATCAAGTCTTTAGGGTTCTCGTTGAAAAACTTGATGACATTACTCATATATAGTTCTACTTCGAGGCTCATATTATATTTTTTTAGTCTTCAAAATCCCACATCATTTCACCCATTTGTGTTCCTTTTTCCTTTATTAGTTCAGGAACAACTACATTGTCACAACCTTTAAGGTTGATAAAAACCAAGTTAGGTAGTGTGGCAAGACATTCTGGTACACTTTTTAATTGTGGGTTATTCAATAATGAAATAAAATTCAAAGATTTAATTTCACAGACTGAATCAGGAATACTTGCAATACAGTTTCTGAGTAATAAGGTTTCTAAATTTTTGAATCTACTTATCGCATCGGGAATATTGATAATTAAATTGTTATTTTCTTTATTCTGAATAGAAAAGACTGTAATTGTGTCGGGAATGCTCTCGAATAAATCTTCCAACCCATACAATGCAACAAATTTTCCAACGATACCTGAAGTGAAACTATCTATTTCAAGTCTGTCTCCTTTAGTTGTTAGTCCCTTAGCAAACTCAGGTTTAAAAAACTCTTTGAGTTCGGCTGCCGGTCCGTTCAAAAATTGAATCACATCTATACCACGATTACTCGCATCTTGGAATTGATTGGTTGGGAAGTGGAACTGATATCTTGTAGCGGGAAGTTTAGACTTAGTACCATACTTAATATCATCGTTTTTGATAATGACATATAACGGACCTTCTTTAATGTATCTATTAAACCAACTATCATATCCTGGAGATGATGTACACCATCTACTCTCTCCTTCAGCAGTATCCAATTGATACCCACCATAGAAGCAAGCTGCGTCCTTACCAATTTGACCTGAGTCAGTAATTCTGACCAAAGTCCATTCATCGCCTCTTTTCAATATTTCACCACCTGGATGCTGGAATGTTTGTGCAGCCTTTTCCTTTTCTGCGGCAGTTGCTTTAGTCTTCTCCAATGAGAAATCTTTAACCGCATCATACAATTGACTTGGTGATAGTTTCTGGATATCTCTTTCACCCTTAATTCTCTCTTTGAATCTAGCATGTTTCTTAAGGTCAATTGCAATTTGTGACAAATCCTCAATGAACCTGTGTTTGTACTCTTCAACTTCTTTTTCATAGTTTCTGTCACCAGGTTGACTTTCAGTTTCAGGTGTTAAGTACCATTTCAAAAGCCATGGAGTATACTTACCAGCCTTGACAAGGTCCATATCTTGTTTGGTTGCAGAAGATAGTTCAACATTATTTAACCTTGAGGTAGGGTCGGCTTTAATTATTTCATAGAAATCTTCTTTTTTTATTTTTGGCTTAATTCTTTTTCCTTCTTTATCAACAGTAGGTTCAGTGAACTTATCCAAAAGTATTTGATACTTAGATTGTTCCAAAATGACCTTCTTCAAAATAGATGTAAATTTCATCTCGTTATTTTTTATTTAATAAATACTTTGTGAATACAAAAATACTTAATAATTCAATATCAAAAGTTCTTCCCCTAAATTTTGTTTTACCCCTTTTTTTGCCGCAGCCGCTTTAGCAAATTGTTTTTTCTCCCACCTATACTGGTCTTCAGGAAACCATTCGTGTAATAATTCAAAATCATAATACGACAAACTAAATTTACCCTGTATTGTTCTCAACTTATTTGCCAATCTTTCATGGTCTCCCCTGTCAAAATCATGGTTAGAATAGTAGTTCTCCGTCTTCCAATAAGGTGGGTCTAAGTATATGTAGGTACTTGGTGAATCAAATTCATCAATAACACCACCAAAGTCGAGATTCCTAACCTCAGTTATCTTTAAGAAGTGTTCAACCCAATCCGGTTTACTCAACTTGTCCCTGAATGAGAGATATTTTGACCTGTAGTTTCCCTTGAGGTCAATGAATGATGATGTCTCAGGTTTACTACCACTGAACACTTGAGTAACGACATAGACATATTTAGCGGCCATCTCATAATTTGGAGCATCAATCACCACGTTTGGTGCAAAAACTTCAGCCTGAAAGTTAACAAACCTGTCCTTATATTCCTGTGGTGTCACCGATACCCCTAATTGTTGCACAGGGACTGAATCAAGAGCTCTTTGGAGTTCTGAAGGATTCTGTACACATTTAAACAGATTGTAATTAAGGGGGTTAAAATCGTTGTATACGACTTGTTTGAGGTTAGGGAACTTTGATAAGTCCATGTTGAAAAAACACCAGAACATTCCCCCAAATGTTTCCACATAAGTTTCCATGTCCGTTGGGTACAGGTCGACAATCCATTTACCTATTTTAGATTTTCCTCCGATATAACTTAACATGAACCAAATATAATAACTTTTTTGTGAAAAGCAAATTTACTCATAACAATTTTTATAAGGTCTGCAAGATGCTTTCTGTGTGAACCCCATTTTATCACAGGAAGTTTTTTCACAATATGATTTACTATATTTACGAGGTTTTTTAAATTTACCTTGTTCTTTCTCTTCGAGATACTTATGTATAACTCGACGAATAATTTGTTCATTAATCATACTTATAAATATGGAAGAAAAAAAATGTAACAGTTGTGGTAAGAAATTAAGTATCACTGAATTTTGGGCTTCAATCTTTGGTTTTTATGTCATGGGTGCGGCTATCTACGGTACAATTGAATTAGCGAAAAAACTGATTTCACTATTTTAATTCCTCTCTATCGAACCTAACATTCAGTTTAACATACATATCTCCACCACTATATCCTTTTCCCCTCAATCTTAGGGGTCTTGTACTATCGAACTGTTTCGGTGCCGCAACATTCAAATCCCCATCAGGATGTGGTATAATGTAGGATTCTTTTTTTAAATCGTTGTAACTCAGATTCAGATTATAAATCAAATCACTATTCATTTTTTCGAAATCCTCTGTTTTGGTCATTTGTATTTGAATTACCAAATCACCGTACTCTCCATTTTGGAAGTCTCCAAGCGATTCTAATTTAAGAAACTGACCGTCATCAATACCATGTGGTAATTTTATTTTAATCTCACCAGATTCCGTTTTTACACCTCTACCATCACAGTAGAAACACTTATGTGATATTGTAAATCCTTTTCCTCCACAAGAATCACAAACCGTTCTTACTTGTTGAACCATGAATCCTGTACCAAATGTTCTAATATGAGCCCCACTTCCACCGCAGTTCTTACAAGTGTTTTGGTCTCCCCCAGTTCCTTTACATGTACCACATGGATGATTTCTAAAATAAGTTATACTTTTTTCTGAACCTAAGTAGGATTCAACTGGTGTAACTGCGACTTTAATTATTTTGTCGGCAGCATTCTTTCTTCTTCTATTTTGATTGAACCCTCCACGATTGAACATATTTTGAAAAAAACTTTCGAAATCTGTACCATTGAACGGGTTATTTTTACTCGCCTGATATTGTGCCTTTTTGTCTGGTGAACTTAATACGTCATATGCCTCTGCAATATCTTTGAATTGTTCAGCACCGTTAGGGTTTACATCAGGGTGATATTGTTTTGATAACTTTCTATATTGTTTTTTTATTTCTTCTTCTGTTGCATTCTCTTCAACTCCTAAAATTTTATAGTAATCTTTCATTATGGAAAATTATTTGATTGTTTTATTTGAGAATAAAGTTAAAAAGAAAATTCTAAAAAAATATATCACTTTCAAAAAGGCGAAACAATATTTTGATAAATGTTTGTCTGAAAGCAACAATGTGATATTCAAAAAAAACTTATCTAATGGTTTTGAAATAAATTACGAAATTGGTTTGGTAGAATTGAGTTCGAAACAATTGGTTCCAGTTTATGTCACAGATGAGATGGGAAGAAATATAAAGGTGTCGTTAGAAAATGAAGGAATGACTCTAATATCGATTTCAGAATACAATATTGAGGAAAGCCTATATGACATACAAACTAACTCCAAAATAGACACAGTAAGCTTTATCAAAAAATATCTAAAGAAAGACAGTGTTAAGATGGTGTCCTCACTACACAATAAAATCATCGTTCAAAATGAAGATAAGATTAATTTGTTCTCACTCAAAAGTCCTTCAGAATCCAACAGATTTTTGGATTCTATTTCTCATTATTTTTTTAAAATTAAAAGGGGTGACTGTATTTTTGTTAAAGACTCTTCTTCTGCACAAAAAAAATACTTGATAAACCTATTAAGTGATGCCGGTTACGATAAAAAAATGTTATACAGGAAATTTACGACTTTTCCTCCATCAAAATAAAATGGAAATCAGTACCTGAAATATCAATTGTGAATTGTTTGTGATGTCTGTCAATTTCTCTGAAATGATTTATGACTGAAGTATATTCTCCTTTAGGTAATTCAAAAACGATGGTACCTTTTCCACTGAAAAGAGTTTGAACTGAGTCAGCAATCAACGCCAACTTTTCTAATGTCCCCAAATCGTCCTTATTATCCTCTGCCATAAAGTTAATTTTGTTTCTACTATTTGTTTACTAAAAATATCCTCTTTACTCAATCCCTTAATTTCATTAATGAAATCATATTTATTCTTTTCAAGTTCTTTATTATCTCTGAGTTTTTCCTTGTCAAGCCAATTCAGGAGTTTCTCCAACCTGTCCGTTTGTTTCATCTTCTTCTAGTTTTGGTTCGTCTATTTCAAAATCAAAGTATAACGTCTTTAATTTATCCAAATCATTTTTTTCAAAAGTAGACTTAAGTCTATCGACAGTTTCTTTAAATAGTCTTTCTTTAATCTCTCTATCTTTATTCAACTTGATTACCTTACCTATTTTAGATAAAGCATCATTAATTTCTTTTTCTGTTATGTTTGTCACAAAAGAAATTCCTTTTTGTGTTTCGTCACCCGTTTCGAATGGAATCGTTTGACCATCTTCAACTGTACTTTTTGGTAGACCCCATTTGGTAGGGATTTTGATATCAATACTGAGATAACCTTCTATTTTTCTTATAGAATGGAGATAATCTATGAATGGTGATATATTTTGATAAAGACTCATTTAATTAAAATAAAAATAGGTTATTATGTAGCTAATTGATAATCCGAGAAATATAAGTTCCCCGTTACTCATAACCATTGGGTGGGGTTCTTTTTGTAACAGGGCTCCTATAAATTTGAATGTGTTTTTAATCACAACTAAAATTGTGAATACAAACACAAAAAAGAAAAATGTAGTTACATTAAGCATCAGCACCTTCTTTTTTGTTGTCTAAAATCTCACCTCTCAGTTTCTGTAGAAGTGCTTTCAACTCTTGAGCAGTCTTTCTTGCTCTGGTTCCCGCACTTTTATTTCCATTATAGAATTTGATTGTGTCGACAGAAAGTTGTTCGGTTAAAGTTTTGATTTGTTCTAACGTTTCCATTTCAATATAATTTAAGTTTATTGTTTATTAAAATTAAAAAAAATCCCCTCAGTGTCAATATTAGAGGTATTTTATTCAATATTTTTTTCCATCAAGTTATATATTTCTGTGAGAATTTCTAAATCTGATTTTGTAAAATTTGTATCCAAGTTGAAAACATCGTCAAGAAAATACATTATGGAGTCCTTGACTTTTTTTTCTTTGTCATTATAGAAAGTGTCAATAAAAAAATTTTTGAAATAATCCTTATGTTTCCCTTCGAGTTTGAATGTAAAATTTTCTTTCTTTTGGTCGTTGATTAGTTTGTTCCAACACCAATCAAAATGAGACGACTTGTCTTCTTCAGACATTTCTATTCTAGTCTCAGAACCATCATCACCCAAATATGTATCAGATACTATTTGATTTAAAGATTTTGAAAAATCCCCATATAACTCTATTTTTTCATAATTTAAATTATGAACATTAAGCCATATTATCACATCCTCCTGTGGTATAGGTTTTGACATCCAATTAAAAAAATTCTCCATAGACATAGCCTATGGAGAATATAACTAAATAATTAATAATGTGAATTTTATTGTGTTTTTCTGTTGTATGTAATTAGATTTTTCATCTTTTCCATATCTTCATTAATTCTAGCTTTACTCTTATCCTCAACAGACTCGAGTTGATTTAGAATCTTATTTGCTTTAACTCCCGCACCCTTACCGAAGTTCATGTTAAATTTCTGACCTGTGGTTGGGTTTTCAGTTTCTTCTGTTGGTTGAGGTGCTTTGTTGTACGCCATTTGTTTAACAGCACCAAGTAAATTATCTTTTCTGATTTTATTTCTCTTTTTATTTACCCCTGTTTCAACAGCATTTGCCCATTCTGGATTGTTCCCCGTAATTGAAGACCCTTCCATATTTTTGTCAATCCACTCTTCGTCAGGGTGAATTTCATCAAATACTATGTTCTCCATACCTGCCGCTGTGAAATTGTCAATATAGTCTTCAACTGCACTAGTTGCTTTGTAGGTTTTCTTATCCATCTTAGCTAACTCACCATTCCCTTTAGGGAAGTGTTTAGGGTCTGTAGTGAACTTTTCTTTTGAACCATCTTTCATGTACTCTGCAATTTTTTTAGCGGTATCTTTGATTTGTGCATCCGAAATTTCACCAGTCTTCTTGTTAGCCTTTTGAACAGAGGTAAGACCTATAGGGGTTTGTATTTTTATATTTTCTTTAGGTTCTTCCTTTTTTTCAGTTTTTTGTTCTTTAACAATGCTCTCAATCAAGTCAATCAATTCTGATTCAGTTAATCTCAAACTTTCTTTGTTCTCTTTGATGTCTCCTAAAGTCAAAGCTAAATTAACTTGCTTCAATAATTTTGCATCAGATGGTGATAATTTTTTGTCACCTTTACTCTTGCTCATTAAATCTTTTTTCAAAGAATTCAATTTTGACTTTGGTATTTTTTCTCCTTCAGGAATTCCAAGTTTCTTTCTTAAAGCACCTTTTTTCATATCAGTTTTCTGAATCCATTTGTCTTCAGATTCTTTCACAGGATAAGTTTTACCATCAACATCAAAAGTTTTCTTGTTTTCTTTTCTCGCTTTTTCTAACTTACCTGAAAAAAGATTTCCTTCTTCAGTCTCCGCTTCTCCCAAATCTCTAGAATGTCTAATTTTCAAAGGCCCAAATCTTTCTTTATATTTTCTGAACATAGATTCACCCGATTTGTCCGGTGAGAACCATTTTACTTTGTCACCGTACTTTTGATTGAATGGTTCGAATTCATCGAATTCTTCCTCATCATAATCGAAATCGAATTTACCAGTATATGGATAATCGTGTTCATCAAACCAATCTTCATCGTTAAATGAAGCAAATCTTGTTCCTCTATATTTTGGTTCTTTTTGAGAAAGCTTCTCTACTTGGTATTCTTCTTGACTATCACCATCATAGTCACCAAATTCTTCATTCGTTTCTTTTTTCTTACTACCCAACTTTCTAAAGTCAGCACTTGTTAGTTTGCCTTTGGGTTTAGCAACATCTAATTTATGTTGTCCTCCATGTAGTTTCTCGCTCATTTCTTCAGATTTTTTCTCAATCTCTTCTTTGAGTATTTTAGAAACCATGTCGTCTATTCTTTTTTGAAAATCTTTCATTTTAATTTTATTTATAAATATCTTATTTTAATTGTTTCATCACTTTTTCTAATTCAAATTCAATAATAGCCTTAATTGTTGTTTCGCTAATATCGAGTTTTTTAGAGACGTTATCTATTGCATCTTGAACCATTTTATTTTCATAGATGTGTAATGCGTTGATATCTCCTTTATTACAGTAAGGGAAACTCTTGCACTTTTTCTTTACTGAAACGAACGCACCTCCAGGTATTTGAGTGTGTGACTTACCTCTCCAATCCTTCTTTTTGGTACTCTTAGCCCAAGCTGCAGGTGATTCGTAAGCACCAACTGAACCACTACCCGTGGCTTCAGTGGCTTCTACTTTCTTCGGTTCTTCTCCCGAGAAAAGTGGTGCTGAATAAGCACCCGATGAAGCACTACCTGTCGCTTCATTTCCTTCTACTTTCTTAAGCTTGCTATAATATTTTGGGTCTTCATATAGGTGGTCCATAACTATTTCTTCAACTTCTTCATTATTTGAAGTATGTTCTTTTTCTTTTTTAAGTCCTATTTCGAATTGTTTTTTTATAACATCCAAACCTACTTTGTGTTTTTTAGCTAAATCTTCTAAATTTTTATTGTCAGCTAATCCCCCTTTGAGAATTTCATCCTCAGATATGTCGTCTTTCATTTTATTCATTCCTAACATTACCTCTGGTTCCATTTTGGGTATGTCTTTCATTGATTTATCAAAACTTTGTTTAAATACATCTGATGAGTTTGTCATTTTACGCATTTTTTAGCTTTTGTTCCCATTGATTTCTACTGTTCCACATGAATTGGTAAAACTCACGGAACATTCTTAGGGTTATGTCTTTAATTTCGCCTTCCAGTCTACCTCTTTTCATTTCTTTTTGAATTTTGTCCATAAATTTATCTTCAAATTGTTTCATGGTAGTATTACCCATGAAGGATTTTATTTCTTTACGGACGATGTTTTCAATTTCCTTTTTTTCGGAACTACTCAATGCCATTAGTTTGTTATTAATAATGCTCCGATAATCAAAGTACCGACGGTTGTTAATGACTTAAAAATCTTAGTCTTTATTTTTTCTTTTCTTAATTCTTTTTCTGTTTTTTTCAATTGGTCATCAATAATTTTGTATTTGTCTCTTTCAGAATTAATTATGAGTTCTGAGTTAGAATTTTTGAGTTCTAACTTATTAATAACACTATCTTTAATTGAAACAATTTTTTTTGTTTCTTCTAACTGTTGATTTGTTATTTTGAGTTGAGCCTTTGCAGAATCTCCACTCAGAATATCTTTGATAATCATTTTCACAACCGGGACAGGAAAACTCTTACTTGGTATAGAGTCCGTATCTTTCTGTGAAAAAGCTGTCAAGCTGCTTATCATTATACTTACTAACATTATTAATCTTCTCATAATATATTTCTTTGATAACTGTTTTTTCACCATCTAACTCATTAATTCTATTCTGAATTTTTTCCATTTCAGAATTGAATTCATTAATTTGATTGTTGATTTGTTTTTGTGATTTTTCAATACCTTGAATACCTTTTTCTATGTTTGATATTTTTTCTTTATACACTTCATCTGTCTTACTATCTCTACCGAAAAGAATCACATAAACAAGAAAACCCCATGTTAATACATAGAATATAGTTTTAGCATTTTTAATTAAAAATTCTTTAACCATTATTTACCAGGTTTAGTTTTCTTTCTCATAGCCAACACTTTTGACCATTTAGATTTGAATTTCTCGTAAAACTGTTGGAGTTTATTAATCATAGTTAAAAAGTCTTGGTCGACTTTAACTGATTTACCGTCCATATAAATCCCACTGTCTTCTCCGATAGTTAGAATGAAATCAACATCTTCATCTATAATCTTACCTGACCATTCAACACTGTTTGTATAAACATTGAGTTCATTGAAATCAACCAAATCAGAAACTTCTTCGACAAACTCGTCCATCGTTTCTTGGAATGCAAGCTTTTCTTCGGTAGTTATCTCAACGTCTGACTTATCTTTACCGTGAAGTGCAATAATACCACCAGATATTCTATACTTCTGTACTTTGTCATCCGGGCTTTCCTCTATATCATCACCATCCTCGGCAACTTCATATTCAGATTCAACGTCTTGTTCTATTTTATCTTCAATACTTTTACCCAAGTTATCTCTCTCGATTGATACTTGTTCTTTCAACAACCTAGATTTGTTTAACAAATTTTTGATTTGGTCGTATTTTTCATCATGATATGTGGCCATGTTCTATTTTTTTTAAAAAATTTTCAAAATTGAATGAAGGACTCAAATCAGTGAATCTCGAATCGAAATTACTTCTTGATGCAATTCCTTCAAAGTTTATCATTCCATCCATTTTTGTGTTATGTCCTGAACACCTTTTTTCAATCTTAAGTTCATCACATAGATTCAAACACAACTCAACTAAAGATTCGAATTGTTTTTCAGGATATAAGTCCCAAAAAAAGTAGTCTCTCCACTTTTTTTCGTAGACTTCACCTTTATAAATACTTCCTTTCCAGTTAATATAATCTGAAGATAATGGTTTTCTTTCCAACCAACCTAAGTTCTCGAGTGAGATAATAATAGAATTATTATTTATTTTTTCATTGTAGAAAAAGTTTGGTGCCTTAGAATTTTCTAAAAGCTGTAAAACTTCTCCATCCTTTTTGACAAGATAATGAGGTATTTTATCGTACTTACCGTTATACCTAAACTTAAGGGAGGCTAAGTATTCCTCGACCTCCCTTGAAGTGTGACACATTATTATTTGTTTCTTTGTTTTGTGTATCTTGTTAATTTTAAATTCTTTGGACAGTGACGTTTGAAGCATTCCTACTCGTGTATGATAGTCTGTTTATTTTAGAACCGTCAACAGTTTTATCTTCTTTCATAGTTTCAGGTTCTTCTGTTTCCAACACTTCCGATGACTTATCTACATCTTGTGTAATTTCTATTGTTTCCTCTTGTGTAGTAACTTCAACAGGTTCTTGGACTTCGAGACTTTTGAACTTGTTCTCATTAATTTCTCTGAGTTTACGTTCTAACAAATCCAATTCTTCTTGGGTTGGGTTGTACTTTTCGTCTTCTAATTCGGCCTCCATTCTACCAGCAAGTTTACTTATCTTTTCGATATCAAAATTTTCAGGTAATACTTCAGTTTCCGTATTTTTATTTTTTCTATCTTCTTCTTCAAACTTAACTAACATATGAAGAAAAGACAGAGAAATTATAGGAAGCATTCCACCTGAGAATAATGCAAGAAATCTTTTGTGCCCAACTATATCACCTGACTCAACACCCATAAAACTTACTAATGGGTCAACCAAGTCTATCCAATCTTTGAAGGATTGTGAGTTAACATCAATAAATTGATAAGCAAAAAAGATATTTCCAATGAATTGGATTAGTGTTACAATAGCAAATGGGAAGTAAACTTTACGTCCCATTTGTGCTGATATTGCGGCTAAAGCAGATAAAGCTGCGATTTCAATACCTACCGATAGATATATCGACCAACTTATTGGATTAGATAGCCCATACCATTTTGTTACATGTGATATTGAAACAAATGCAACCGTTAGGATTGGTACCAAAAATGCAACATATATAAATGACTTAAAGTTTTTCTGAAACCAATTCATTTCTGATTATTTAATGTTTTTATCTGCTCTTCGATTTCAGTTTGTCTTCTGACATCCAATAGTTTCCTATCTGTTGCCTGAATCATTCTTTTTTCGGCTTCCAAACCTGATATTTTAAGTTCAATACCTAATTCTCTTTTGGTGTAAGTCGAATCTTTAATTGCCTTAATTTCATTTTTAATTTTTGTTAATTCTCTTGAATCACTACACCCTTTGAAGAACGCAAGTAAAGAGATTACAAAAACAATTACTGTAAAATTATCTTTAATAAACTTTTTCATGGTAAATTTTAATGCTTGTTAAACCTATATACTGGAACCTTGAGACCAATTGTTCTTAATCTATCGTTGAAAGAACTTGTGAATGCTAATCTAACTTGCTCAGATACTTTGACATCAACTCCGAATATTGGTTCGAATTTATGGTTTTGTAAATAACATCCTGCAAGCATAAAACCAACATTATTTTTCCATGCAGAATGTCTGAAACCTACTGTTGACATATCTTGACCTGCCAAAACTTTAGAATATGTTCCAACAGCCGTCAATTCTTTTGTTATGTTTCCACTAACTTCCAATTGAGAAAAACCGTAGTTTTTTCCTCTGTAAGTAACGTTTCCACCTTGTACTGAAACCAATTGTGCCTTTGACACCATGAATGATAGTGTCATCAAAAATGCGAATAAAATTTTCTTCATAACTTTTATTTTTTAAATAAATATCAAAACTTTCGAGATTATAAATAATCAAATAGTGAACCTGACTCATTTCTCAACTTACGGAGAGCCTTTTCTTTGATTTGACGAACCCTTTCCTTTGTCAAATCAAAGTCATTACCGATGTCTTCAAGAGTCCTTGTATTACCCGACAATCCGAAATAATCTTCAATAATAATTCTCTCTCTTTCATCAAGTATATCTAACATTGAAAGTAGTTTGTCCTTGAGGGTTTGTTCGGTACTGAGACCTGAATCAGGACTTTCTACGTTATTATTAACAATAACATCCATCAAGGTATCACCATCTTCATTGAGAGGTGTATCCAAATCAACTGTATACGGCAAGTTTGCAAACTTGTCTTCAAGGTCGTCACCAGTAATTTCTTGTTGTTTTTTTGCTTTATGTAACTCCTGTACGACATTGACAGGGAACCTAATCGTTCTTGCATTCTCATTCAAAGATTGCAAAATGGACTGACGAATCCACCAAACCGCATATGAAATAAATCTCAAATTCTTAGACCAATCAAAGTTCTCAATAGCCTTCAGCAATCCATAATTACCTTCAGCAATTAGGTCGGGCAAATCAAGGCCTTGATTCTGATATTGTTTGGAAACCGTAATAACAAAACGAAGGTTTCCTTCCAAAATTTCTTTTTTAATTTCCTCCTTCTCAAACTTGGAAAGTTCTCCTGATAACATTCTTTTAGCCAACTCCCTTTCTCTCTCAACAGTCATTACTGTTAGCTTCCTAATATCCTTAAGATAAACTGAAATCTCTTCTTGATTGATTGGAATTACCGATTTTTCTTTCATATTATATTTTTATTTTGAATATTCTTCAAGTGTGTCTTTTTCGAATTGAGTTAGTGAATCCATACCTTTGGACTTAATTTTTTCTAAAATGTTATCCAAGGATGGTTTACTAACCTTGGATTTTATTTCATCCAAAAGTAATGCCACAAAGTTATCATCTTCTTCCATATCGTTTTCAGTTAAATTACTATTTGACTTTAATTGAATTGTTGATGGTTCGTTATCATTTTCAAGGTCAAACAAGTGGTCTGAATAGCTTTTGGGCATGTTAACTGACACTTTGTCAGTGAGTTCTGTCAAAATGAACGTACTAGCCAGTCCATAAAAAACTCCACACAAGAAATCGTGTATTTCTATGTGTTCTACTTCGGAACCAAAGTGGAGTAGAATAGCACCGGGAGTAAACTGAAATTTGAGTTGAGGAGAATCAACTACAGGTGATATGGTAAGAGCCAAATCTTGTGACATTTCATTAGTGAACTGTCCGAAAACAACCAACAAATACTTCTTCATGTTCTATTTTTTACAAATATACAAAATATGAGTGTATTTTTAGAAATACACTCTCCCTTTTTTTCCTGAATGTTGTTCATACCATTTACCTTCCTTATCCGTCCATACATATGGGTCTGAAGGGTCTTCAGTCCAACCATACTTTGAATAAAACTCAGGGTCTTTCTTTAATAAATTTGACCTGTGTGATGCATGGAACTTTTCATTACCGAAGAACGGTGGTAATACCACTTGGTCTTCAATATACTGTTCTATTTGCATTGTGTTTTTAAACCCACGAGCAATCCATTCTGCAATGGAATAGTTTAGATACAGCTTGAGTGCTGGTAGGTAATCTCTCCACATAACCGTACAAGGATGGTTTAACCAACCTTTATAAGGTGTGCCATCTAACTTTGGTCGTTGGGTTATTGCCGATATAATCTGATAAGTCTCTACTCTCTGTTTACCTAATCTTTTGTTGTCGAGAGCTTGAAGGGACTTCCTCATGTCGGGGTATGGTAAAAATATTTGCATTAGTTCAATATTAAATCTGATAATCCATCTACTTTAATTTTACACGCAAGATAACTTTCATAATTCAGATAAGTTGGATTTTGTTTTGCAACAACCGTTACCTTAGAATGTTCTTCTTTAGTTAACTTGACCGTGGAACAATATTTCTTGAGTAGAAATAGGAATTTTTCTAAATCCATGCATTCGTTTTTATCTAATTCAAAAAAAATAAACTTCATGGCTTTACTCCTTTGAATATAGTGGTCATCAACTAATTGGTCCGATGAATAATTTTTGGCAGAATCAGACGAAAGTCCGGTTTTGAAAAACTTGCAATTAGTGATATCCCAAATAGGATTTCTGTTTCTAACAAAAAATTGTTTTAGTTTAATCTCATCATTTTTAATCTTTCTATAACGAGATAGTAAAACCTTAAAATCTTCTAAAGTTTCTTGTATATTAGATACTTGATTATTATTTAATAATTCTTTCATGGAGCAAATATAATGAATTTTTCAATGAAAAAGGTAAAAGTTATCTACTAATTTTCTTCATCTAAAACCTCTTCTTTTTTTGATTCATAAACCAATTCAGCACCCATGTTCAGAATGTTTTTCAAACTAAATGATTTATGACCATCGGTCTTATCACTATTTGTAGCCTTTTGCTCGATATGTGGAATCAAAACACTTGTTGGTAATTTATATATTTTATTAATATTCACACCATCTCTCAATCCAAAATACATATTATCTGTCTTTCTAAGCTCATTCATTTTGTGATTACTTAACCAATGAAATTGAAATGACCCTTTTGATTTACTTCTCTCATTAATAAATTTGTACTCAGTTGGTTTGTTTGTGTCTGGTTCAAGGGCATCTCCTCCTTGGGTATGTGCACTCCATAAGTGTCCCAATTTACTTGCCGCATTTAACTCAATATACATTTCATTGTAAAATAGATTATCAACACCATTTTCAACCGCAATCTTATCTGCCTCAACAAGAAGATTGGTAATTTGTTCTATCCAATTCATATATATTTTTTTACAAAGATAATAAAAAATATTTGATTCAAAAAAATTATTTAACTCTATCCACAGACAACTCAAATCTTTCTACGTCGATTTCAGAACCAATAAAATTTCTGTTTAAATTTTTACAGGCTAAACATTCTGTTCCTGTACCAACAAAAGGAACATATACCAAATCCCCCTCGTTTGATGAAACAGATATTATCCTTTCACAAACCCATTCCGATTTGTACCCTGCGAATTTTTTATATTTTTTGGCATTAGATTGATTTGCAGGCCCCTTCCACCATGATTTGGCAGGACTACCTAATTGTAATCCGTTTTTGAAAATTTTTTGTTGTGATGGTGGTAATTTTTTTTTCTCTATAAAAAAATTCTCATCATACCTACCCCTATGCATTTTAAGTTGGAATTCTGGTGGTAGGTCTCTTGTATGATTAAAGGTATTGTTTTTACCTGAGTAAAATAAAAGGTCTTCGTGCTTAGTCAAAAACTTATTTTCTAATTTCTTATGAATTTTAACATCATGAACCCACACAATCCAATTTTTAAATTCAACCTCTTTAAATGTATCGTCAATCCATAATTTTAATCTTAAGAAATCATTATTCTTTGTCATTCCCCAAAGATATAAAGACCCATTTGGTTTTAATATTCTGAAGGATTCTGAAATTACATTTTTCATCCAATCTAAATAACCATCAATTTTATCCCAATCAGCCGCATTCACATTATACGGGGGGTCCAAAACAATCAAATCAACATAATTGTTTTCTATTTTTGACATCGTCACCAAACAATCTTCATTATATATTTTATTATTATCCAACATAGTTTAAAGATAGTTCAAATTTCAACTAATTTCAAATAAAATCTTGATTTTGTGTTCGAGGTTAGTTGCTTTTTCTGTGAATATATGATTATTCTACATTTCAGGGTTGTGAGACTCTTGAAATATTTTCTTCTTTGGTTATTCGGACTACGTTGTCAGCCCAATTGTTAACCAATGGATTATGGGTTATTACAAATATCTTTTCGAAGTAGTCCCTCATTTTTGTGAAGAACTCACCAACCATCTCCAAGTTTTCATTACTCACCTTACCGAAGACTTCATCCCACACGATGATATTTGGTTTTGGTAGAGAACATACTTTACTCAATACCGCCCTGAGAGCCATGGAAGCTATGGTCTTTTCATACCCACTGCCACTTGTCATCAACTTCTCAATACCGGTAGAGTTATCAATCATCATGAACTCAACTTCATTCTTTTCGTTGATTCTAATTTCCAAGTTAAAATAACATGAGTCGATTAGTAGCCTTTGAAGTTCCTGATTAATAATTGGCATCATGGTTTTCATAATAATCTTACTTATACCATTCTTACCGAAGACATCAAGGTAGATTTTGTATATTTTTTCTCTCTCGAACTCTTCGGCAATTTTACCGATATATTCGTTATTTTTGGTTATTCTCTCTTGGTAATTGGTAATACTAATTTGGTTGGAAGTTATGATTCTTTCATAACCTCTTTTCTCGTTGATAAGTTCATCAATCCTCATGGTTGCTTTCATCAATTGACCGTCGATTTCCTTGTTCTTTTTAATCTTATCCTGAACCTCTTCGTATCTCTTTTTCTTGTCTTTAAGGTTATCAAATCTTATGTTCGATGATTCAAGTGTTGCTTCAAACTTTTCTTTGATTAGTTTGTTTTTCTCATACTCATCGAAATCTTTTTTTAGTTGCGTATATGATTTTTCTTTCGAGTCCAATGTTTTCCATTCTTTGGATAGTTTGTCCACCTTTTTCTCCCAATCTTTGAGTTCTGATATCTTTTGTTTGGTTAAAGCCGCTTCCATAAGTTTGATACCACAATGTTCACACTGAAGTCCATCACCAAACTTTTTAACAAGTTTATCAATGTCCTCAACTTTGGTTTGTGCCAATATCAAATCATTGTTAACGGTTTTCATCTCGTCTTTTATTTTATCATGTTTGTCCTCATGATAAAATTCTTTGGGTTCGATAACCTTAACTTCATTAATTTTTTTTGTAATATCATTAATTTTGTTTGACGCATCAAAAATGTCATTATCTAATGCAACAGGATTAAGAACCACCAATTCTTGGTCAAGGTCATTAAACTTGGTCTTCAACAAATTATCCTTATAGTCTTGTCCTTTCTGTAGTCTACTATCAACATCTACAATACCTTTGTTCGCACCTTCTATTTCTTTGTTGAGTTTCTCAATTTCTTTTCCGTACGATTCAATATCTTGCTTGAGTGTTTCGGTATTATACAGGTTTGACAACATTCCTTTGGAGAATTGAGAATATATTTCTTTACCATACTCTTCTTTCTTCTTTAAGAACTCCAATCCAAGAAATCTAGATAGGACTTGTCCTCTTGCGGTTGGTTTGGCTTCCAAGAGTTCTTCCAAGTTGGATGCCGTGGTCAGAATCGTCATCAAGAAGTCGTCCATAGTTCCTATAGACTTTTTGATGAACTCTTCCGTTTCTCTCCTTTGTTCTCCTGTGAAGTTTTGTAGTTGCCCGTCCGCTAGTTTCTTAAAGAAGTCTAGTTCAGTCTTAACGTTCCATTCACCGGCTTTTGACTTTTTTCTCTCGAGTTGACGAACAATAATATATTCCTCACCATCAATAAGAATTTCACCTTTAACCGATACCTTATTCTTTTCAGTAAACCTGTTGAATATTTCCTCGGCTTTATTTGTTTTTGTTGTCGTATTGAAGAACAAGAACATTAGTAGGTCAACTGTTAGTACAGTTTTACCCCCGAAGTTTGGTGGATTAGATTCAACAACGGTAATACCATTACATCTATCGAAATCCAATACCTGGTTTTCCCCATAAGATAAGAAATTAGAAAACTCTATCTTCTTGATGTACCACCTCTGAAATGGACTAACATCATTATCTTCAGATACCATTTTATTTTCAACCGCAACATCAATATTCATGATGTCCTCAAAATAATTGTCAAGTCCTTTAGATTCCAACAAAGACCTAATGAGTTCCTTTTGATAATTTTTGTCCATGATGTTGACTGCAACATCTATGGTTTGTTGTGTTTCGTCCGAAGCCTTAACCTTTGTTATCACATTCACGTTGGATGAAACGTACTTCTTCATAAAGTATTGTTTCACGGACTTAATTCTTTCCTGTGTAAAGTTTTCAGGAGTATCTTCCCAGATAACTTGAACATACGGATTCTCTAAAGACTCTATATCTAGTTTCTTTGACATGTGTTGATAATTAAATGTTGGTATTGGATTGAATAAATCCCATTCCATTATTGTTGTGTGTTTTCCGCAGGTTGTTCTCCTTCCTTCTGTGCCTTTAATGCTTCAAGTTCTTTTTGCATTGCTTCGTTAAATAACTTTTGCATTGCAGATTGTGCCGATTTAACTTTTTGATTCCTTGCTGCGACTTTAGCTCTGTGAGCTTTTACACCGCCTCTAACTTTTGATTTTGCCATAATTAATGTTTGTTTTGTGGTCTGTTTTCTTCAAACCATTCGATTATTGAATTAATTGCCCATGTTCCTCCTGAAGCTAACATACCATCAAAAAACCAAGATGCGTATTCATTAACTCCAAGTATTTCATGTACAGGCGAAT
>JACCDW010591786.1_pt1 | contig 24531 bp, 22 predicted proteins | sample 7449781 | NCBI WGS metagenome assembly JACCDW01 (sample SAMN15323449, study PRJNA562643) | freshwater metagenome | isolation source: river surface water | place: USA:Blue River Watershed | collected 2017-08-18
AAAATGGTTGGAAGATTCGTGAATACCAAGAGCATGCTGCTGAAGGATTTTGGCACGGTGGATCTGGAGTTGTAGTTCTCCCTTGTGGAGCTGGAAAGACAATTGTGGGAGCTGCTGCAATGGCTCACGCCAAAGCGACAACTCTGATTTTGGTTACTAACACAGTTGCAGCGCGTCAATGGCGCGATGAGCTCTTAAAGCGCACAAGTTTGAACGAAGATGAAATTGGTGAATACTCTGGCTCAAAGAAAGAGATTCGCCCCGTCACAATTGCCACATATCAGGTGATGACAAAGAAAAAGAATGGTGTGTATGCCCACCTCGATCTCTTTGATAGCCATGATTGGGGTCTGATTATTTATGATGAGGTTCACCTTCTTCCCGCGCCAATCTTCCGTTTCACAGCAGATATTCAATCCCGCCGCAGATTAGGGCTCACAGCAACCCTGGTCCGCGAAGATGGAATGGAAGGTGAAGTTTTTTCACTCATCGGACCAAAGAGATTCGATGTTCCTTGGAAAGAGATTGAAGCTCAAGGTTATATAGCGCCCGCAGAATGTATTGAGGTTCGAGTCAACCTCACCGAGGCAGAACGACTTGCCTATGCAACTGCTGAACCAGAAGAACGCTATCGCTATTGCGCGACAACTCGAACTAAGCGCGATGTTGTTCAAGAGCTTGTGAGTCTTCATGCACAAGAACAAATTCTTGTCATTGGACAATATTTAGATCAACTCGATGATCTAGGCGAAACTCTGGGATGTCCTGTGATTCAGGGATCTACTCCTCAGAAAGAACGAGAAGAACTCTTCCAATCTTTCCGCACAGGAGAGATCTCCTGCTTAGTAGTTTCCAAGGTGGCTAACTTCTCGATTGATCTTCCAGAAGCAACAATTGCAATTCAAGTTTCGGGTGCATTTGGCTCTCGCCAAGAGGAAGCTCAGCGACTTGGTCGCGTATTGCGTCCAAAGGCAGATGGCCGTGGCGCACGCTTCTACTCAGTTGTTTCTAGAGACACCATCGACCAAGATTTTGCACAGAACCGTCAACGATTCTTAGCAGAGCAGGGATATAGCTATCGAATTATCGACGCTGACGATGTTTTTCAAGGGAAGATCTAAATCTCTCTGGATCTACTCTCCAGAAATCATGATGCTCTCCATCGATATGGATGACAGGAATCTGCTCCCCATATAACTTCTCAAGTTCTGGGTTGCCGTCGATGTAAATAATCTCAATCTCAAAATCTAGCTCTGGTCGAAGGCCTTGGAGGGTATTCACAGCGCTTTCACAGAGATGACAGCCGTGACGGGAGTAGACGGTGACCATATGGATATTCTCCCACCCTGATAGCGTTGGCGGCTATGAAGAGGCTAATTAATCGGGTGAAACTAGCCACCCTTCCATTGATCCTCATCGCCACCCTTCTCACTCCCCTCCAAGCAAACGCTCTTACCCCCTTCCTTCAACGAGAAGCGACTCAATGGGGTTATGTCTATGCAGGACCAAATACACAAGTAGCGCAAGAGCCTCGTAAGAAAGTTGCTTACGCAGAAGCTAAATCTAAATTTATTGTCAATTACAAGAACTTCCCTGAGTGGGCGAAGAAAGATTTTCAAGCTGCAGTAGATATCTGGGCGGCAAACTTTGCTTCCTCGGTTCCAGTCACAATCGATGCAAATTGGACCCGCTTAGGAACATTTGGAGTTTTAGGAAGTGCTCGACCAGGTGGTTACTTTGCAGGTTACGACGGTGCACCTGATTCAAGTCTTTGGTATCCATCAGCTTTAGCGAATGCACTGGCAGGAAAAGATCTCGATAAAGAGCAATCCGAAATAGTTATTCAAGTTAACTCTTACGCCAATTGGAATACCCGCAACGACGGAATCTCACATCCCAACGAATATGATCTTCAATCTGTCTTTATTCACGAAATGGGACATGGTTTAGGATTTCTATCTACTGACACATACGATGAAGTATTTAAGTATGGATATATCCAAGAGCCAACACCTTTTGATGCATATGTTCAGGTGGAGGATGGGCGGCGACTATCTGATCTTCCATCGCCATCTCTTGAATTAGGTAAGGCTCTAGTTTCGCCTCTTGTGTGGAGCGGTGCTCTCGGTATTGCAGCAAATGGTGGAGTAAAACCTCTTCTTTATTCCCCTAGTCGCTATGAAGAAGGTTCATCTGTGAGCCATCTTGATGAAGCAACATTTTCTAAGTCTCCGCTTGATGCAGTGATGACTCCTAATCTTGATGCGGGCGAAATTTTCCACGAACCTGGACCGCTTCTACTTGCCATGATGGAAGATATGCGTCGCAAGCCACCTGTTGGTATAGCAGTTGGACTTCCGCAGGAAGTGAGAAATCCAACAGCTCTAGTCTCTGATGGTGCTGTGGTTATCACATTTGACCCCCCAGCAAATGCCCGCACTGCTCAAATTTCAAGCTATAGCGTTCGCAATTTAAAGACTAATCAAGTGAAATCGACAACCACTTCACCTATAACCTTTACAGGATTGAAGAACGGAACAAGTTATTCGTTCTCCATAGTTGCTTCAAATACCAACGGTTCATCTAGCGCAGTAACAACCGCTTCTGTTACACCTCAGGCGAGTTGGCGTCGATTCGTTATTGATGCCAAAAGCGATGCAGCTTCTGTTGTGAGTACTTCATTTAATGGTCAGCCACTCCTTGCATATTTTGACTCTCGATCAGGTGATTTGAAGATAGCTCACTGGAATTCCCGGATTTGGCTTACAAAGACTGTGGATGGTGCTGGAGGATCAAATGGTCGCACCAATATGCCAATTACTGGGGCGCTCTCAGTATGTGTAAATGGAAGTGGAACAAAGCAAACTCTCCATATTTTCTATGCTGATGGGCAAGACCATGATCTGCGCTATGCAAAATATGATGGAAAGAAATTTATATATGAGGTCGTTGATGGCGACGCTCCCCAAGTAAATCTCTATGACAATCCAGACCGAGTCCGCACTGGTTCAGATGTAAGTATTACGAGCGCATGTGTTGCATCCGCCTCTGGCGTTCAGGTTTTCTACCGTGATGAGAGCCAAGGAATTCTCTTGGGTGCAGTTAAGAGAAATGCTGCTAAAACATGGAGCTACGAACTCATCGATGGAGATCGCAAGACTGACGGTCGCACAACAGGTGATGTTGCTTTCCACTTGGCTGCAGCTTTCGATGGCAAGAAGACCTATGTTCTCTATGACTCTATTTTGACGATTAATCAGAAACGGGATGCAACTACAGGTGAAGTGCGTCTTGCAACACGAAGTAATCTCTCCTCAACTGGGTGGAGCTATAAAACTCTTGATGCAACAAATCCCGCATCTCCTGTTGCGGGTTACGATGTTGCTCTTGGCAAAACCGCAAAGGCTGTTGTTGCAACATGGCTGAGCGCGGCATCAAATACTCTTCCAAAAGCTAACCAGGTGCGCTGGGCTAATCTGACTACAAACTCAGAACCTAAAGGGGCCTTCACTGATGGTTTCGGCAAACCTTCTAAATACATCTCCACCGATGGAAATCTTCTAGCTTTCAACTGTGAACTTCGCCTGTGCGCTATAGACACTTCAAAGAGCGAAGCTAAAACACTCTTTATCTTGGCAAGCGAAAACCCAGATGGAATTCGATCCACCTGGGCTCTCGTTAAAGGTGTGAAGTATCTAATTGCTGGCATCGATGGCCAGCTCTCGATGCTTCGTCCGTAATTACTTAGCGTTACGACGCTGAATGCGAGTCTTCTTCAGAAGCTTCTTGTGCTTCTTCTTCGCCATACGCTTGCGACGCTTTTTGATAACGGAACCCATAAGTCACGCTCTTTCCAGTAGTAGTGCGGTTGATAAAACGATGGCAAAGGTTACCGCGAAGCGAGGGTAAAAATCGAAACGAGTCCATCGCTACCAGAAGCCATACCGACGACCCCTCGATCACGCGTGAATTGGAGGGAAAGTGGGGTCACAAGCCCTGGAAATGTGTGAGCTGCCTTGATTAAACCTTTGTTATCGAAGGTAATCACAATCATGGAAGGTGATGTGGGCTTCCATGAAATCCCAGAAATTTGAGATTTCGTACTCAAGGCAACAAAGTAATTTCCACCACCAGCGATTCCCACAGAAGGACCGACGCTTGGAATGCGCGTTGTCCATGTTGGGGCAAATGATGTTGTGAACTTTGTGATTGCAGTCTCGATTGCCTTTCCTGTTACTACAGGTCCCGTGAGAAGAAGTGAAGATTCGAGAGAATTCCAACTTCTCACAGCTTTACTTGCAGAACTTCTCAAGAGCGAAGTGATCGAACCAGTCTTTGAGACTTTGAAAATAATACCGTCACGAACGCCTGCAACTTTCTTTCCAGCCAAAGTCTCTGAGCTATTTCCCACAATATAAGAGCTGCCATCTGAATTTCTTAATACTGATGTGAGTTGGGTTTTTGTAGTTCCGATAATGACGGGTTTTGAAAAAGTTCCCGTAAAGGTTGCGGTGATGAAAATCTGCTTCCGGCCTAGTTCACCAATCATCGATATACCAGAGCTGGCAATTGAGATTGAATTGATTATTGGGATCGAATTTTGAGCGCTGTAATAGGTTGAAAGAAGTTCACCAGTGGAAGAGATTTTCCATAGAGCGATCTGGTTCAAGTCTGAACGAACCGCTGTTGCAGTCTCGACAATGACGAGGTCTGGATTATCAATTCCATCTATTGGCGTGTAACTCTCTGTCAACGGAAGCGTCGAAGCGGCTCCTGCTATCCATAGATTTCCAGCCGAATCGCTGGCCACAGCAGTTACTACCTCATCGACACCTGAATCAATAGTTTTCTGCCACACCTGAGAATTTGAAAGGTCTCTGGCGGTAATCAAAATGTCGCTAGTCTTCTGTTGCACATTCTGGAGATATAGCGAGTTTCTACCGCTTTGAATGAAGAATTCACTTCCTGTAGGGGCTGAGTAAATAGATCCCAGTTGAGGAGTGATGGGCTTAGGTGCAGCACTGGCTTGTGGAATAGTGAGCGTTAAGCCAACAATGATGGGAAGTAGTTTCTTCATCTTAAGCAAGTTCTTGAGATCGGCGAGCTGCTGCTGCCATCGCCTCTGAAACACTCTGTGAAAGACCTGATGAAGCAAATGATGCTAGCGCTGCAGCAGTAGTTCCATTTGGGCTTGTAACTTTCTCGCGCAGAGTTGTTGGTGAATCACCAGATTCATCCAGTAGAGCTGCAGCACCTACAATCGTTTGAATAGTTAATACCCGGGCATCCTCTTCAGATAGTCCGAGCTTTACTGCACCTTCAATCATCGATTCCACAAATGCGAAGAAGTAGGCTGGTCCTGAACCACTTGTTGCAGTCACTGCATCCTGCAAAGACTCAGGAACTTCGACAGCTTTTCCTGTTGCCGCAAGAAAGGCTTTCACAAACTCTCGCTGGCTTTCTGTGATGCCTTCCCCAAATGAATAGCCTGATGCACCTTTTCCAATGAGTGCTGGAGTATTTGGCATGACTCGAACAATTGGGTGTGAATTCTTCAGGCTTGCAGCGATTGTGGAGATTGTCTTTCCAGCTGCAAAAGAGATGAGTAGCGCTTCAGGATTCAGTGATGGAGAGAGGTCTGCCAGAGTCGCCTGCATATCTTGTGGTTTAACAACAAGAAGAATGATGGAGGATTTAGATCCAACTTCCTCCAGACTCTTATGAGAGATGCCATACCGAGCTGAGAGTTCTGCAGCTCGATCTTCGCGCTTTTCTGCGAAGGAGATTGCATCTGCCTTATGCCCACTGCGGATGAGAGCTGTGATCAGGGCCTCGCCCATAACGCCTGCTCCGATTACTCCGATGTGATTAGCCATGGCGTAAGAGTACGCGTAGGCTCTCTCCCTATGTCAGAGGTTAAAGCGGGTTTTGCACGCGACTGGATTGAGTTCGTCGACCCTTCTAGCCCTGAAGAGATTTATAAATGCGATCTCACATGGCTCACATCGAATTGGTCCTGCATCTATGGAGATGGCTGCAAGGGCGTCTTTGCCGACCGTCCTAACGATGGATGCTGCACTGAGGGAGCTATGTATTCTGATGCAGCAGATGAAGAGCGCACACTTCGTGCAGCAGAGTTCCTCACACCAGATATGTGGCAGTTCTATGAAGAAGCTCGCCCAAAGAAGCCTGGTGGGAAACTTCGCATCACAGATACTGATGAAGATGATGAGCGCAAAACCCGAACAGTTGACGATGCCTGCATCTTCTTAAATCGAAAAGGATATGAAGCTCCAGGATTCACAGGTTCCTTTGGATGCGTTCTTCACCACCTCGCCCAAAAGCGTGATTTGCACTTTGTTGATACCAAGCCAGATGTGTGTTGGCAGTTACCGCTTCGTCGCAGTTATGAAACCCGCGAAGTAGGAGAGCGTGAATACTCAATCATTGTTCTTGGAGAGTATGAACGCCTTGCTTGGGGCGATGGTGGAGATGATTTCGATTGGTACTGCACCAGCAATACCGAGGCACATGTAGGAAAAGAGCCCGTCTACATCTCAAATAAAGCTGAGCTTGTGAAGATGATGGGTGAGGCGGCGTATGCAATCCTGGCCGAGCACTGTGATCGCCGCATGGAGGGAATCCGCCAGGCTCAATCTAAATCCCTCCCCCTCTATGTCATTCAACACCCAGCCACTCTCGCTGCGTCAGAGTAAGCAACTACTCTTAGCCCATGGCCAAGGTTGAGAAGGATCCATTCCGCTGCGTTGAATGCGGATGGACATCCCAGAAGTGGGTTGGCCGCTGTGGTGAATGCCAAGCGTGGGGAACAGTTGAAGAAATTGGTGCTCCGAAGAAGTTATCACTTCAAGCAGGCCCCATCTCAGCTAAAGCAACAGCAATTGGCGATGTAGATCTCTCTGCAGCACATGCTCGCGCCACTGGTGTATCAGAGTTAGACCGAGTACTGGGCGGTGGACTGGTTCCAGGAGCTGCGATTCTTCTTGCAGGAGAGCCAGGGGTTGGTAAATCCACACTCCTTCTCTCTGTTGCAGCACAGACTGCAAATAAATCCATTCCTGTTCTCTATATCAGTGGTGAAGAGTCAGCATCGCAAGTCCGCCTGCGTGCAGAGCGCATAAAGGCAATTGATCCCAACCTCTTTCTTGCTTCAGAGACAGATCTCGGAGCAGTAATTTCACACATCGACACAGTTAAACCTGAACTTCTCATTATCGACTCTGTTCAAACAATTGGTTCATCTGGTGTCGATGGAGCTCCAGGTGGTGTCACTCAAGTTCGTGAGGTTGCTGGAGCACTCATCCGCATCTGCAAAGATCGTGACATCACACTTCTCCTTGTTGGCCATGTCACCAAGGATGGTTCCATTGCAGGACCACGCCTACTAGAACACATCGTTGATGTGGTTCTTCAATTTGAAGGAGAACGCCACTCTCGCCTTCGCCTCATTCGTGCGGTGAAGAATCGCTTCGGTGCAAGCGATGAAGTTGGTTGCTTTGATTTAAGCGACACAGGCATTGAAAGTGTTCTCGATCCCACAGGGCTCTTCACATCTCGACATGCAGAGCCAGTTCCAGGAACCTGCGTAACTGTAACTCTTGAGGGCCGCAGGCCACTTCTTGCTGAGATTCAAGCCTTGGTCAGTGCTGGTCGAGAAAATGACTTTGGTAACGCAAGACGAGTAGTCAGCGGCCTCGATTCTGCACGAACTTCAATGACTTTAGCTGTCCTTGAACTCAGGGCTCATGTTCGCGTGGGTGGACGCGATGTTTATGCAGCAACTGTTGGTGGAATGAAGATGACAGAACCTGCTGCTGATTTAGCCCTTGCTCTCGCTGTCGCATCTGCGGCAAAAGGTTTAGCACTTCCTGCAGATCTTGTAGCAATTGGCGAAGTGGGGTTGGCGGGTGAGATTCGCAAAGTAAGTGGAGTCTCACGCCGACTTGCTGAAGCGCATCGACTTGGATTTAAGCGAGCACTGGTTCCCAGTGGATCAGATGTAACTATTGCAGGGATGGAAATTGTTGAAGTCTCGCGACTCGACCAAGCACTCTCACGAGTGAAGATCAACGGCGAATAATGTCCGCTCGTTCAAGTTACGAGAAAGCCATCGTCTCTTGGTTTAAGAAGAACAAACGAGATCTGCCTTGGAGATCAACAGATCCATGGGGTGTGCTTGTCTCAGAGATTATGTTGCAACAGACTCCGGTTCAAAGAGTTCTCCCCGTCTATAACGAGTGGATGAAGAAGTGGCCAACGCCAGCAAAACTTGCCAAAGCCACACCAGCTGAAGTCATTACTGCTTGGGGGCGTTTGGGCTACCCACGAAGAGCTCTTCGCCTGCACGAATGTGCAAAAGTAATCACAGAGCAATACAAAGGGGTCGTTCCCAACACTGAAAGTCAATTGCGTAAACTCCCTGGGGTTGGCGAATACACATCTGCAGCCATTATTGCCTTTGCCTTTGAAGGCAGCTCCCTGGTTCTCGATATCAATATTCGTAGGCTCTTTTCACGCCTCTATCAAGGCGAAGAAGCACCAACTGCTGCGCCGACAAAGGCAGAGAGGCTCGAATACGCTGAATTAGTCCCTCAGAAAAATCCACATTTGTGGGCTGCTGCAACTATGGAACTCGGTGCACTCATCTGCACCGCCAAGAATCCCCTCTGTGGTCGCTGCCCTGTAGCGGATTCATGCAAGTGGCGAAGTCTTGATTACCCACAATCTACTCGCGTAAAGCGCACTCAGACATGGCATGGCACAGATCGCCAATGTCGTGGAACTATTGTGCAAGCACTTCGAGAGAACACAACATTGAGCAAATCGAAGATTCTCCTTCTTTGGGATGTGCCATCACAGGCTGAAAAAGCCATCCTCACACTTCTCGATGATGGACTTATCGAAGAGCGGCGTAGGAATATTTTCTCGCTCCCTCGTTAGTATCATCGAGTGGAGATATATCTCATTGCAGCACTGGCAATCATTGCCTTGAATTCGATCCCTGCATTTGCTCCACCTACCTGGGTTGCTCTTGTCTTCTTTATCTTTCACTACGATGCAAATCCAGCAGCTCTTGTGGTTGTTGGTGTTATCAGCGCAACAACGGGAAGAGCTTTTCTGGCATGGTATTTCCGCAAGTTTTCACATCTTGTTCCTTCTCGGTTCTCAAAAAACATGGAGTATGCAGGCCGCTACTTCACAGATCGCAGTTCTAAGAGAATCGCACTGCTAACTCTCTTTTTCTTCTCGCCGATTTCATCTGCACAACTCTTTGAAGCAGCAGGCATGATGAAGACAATTAAACTAAAGCCACTCCTTGCCGCATTTGCGGTAGGAAGATCTATCACCTACTCCACATATGTAACGGGTGCTTCAGTGATTGCCGCCTCCAATTTTGGAGATGTGCTTATCCATGAACTCAAATCCCCATGGGCAATCGCGATTCAACTAGGCATGATTGCAGGCTTAATTGCCCTCGGTTCTGTTGATTGGCAGAAGAGAGCGCAGCGATAAAGAGATATCAGTAATACACGCAACCTCTGCCGATTCGGCAGAAAACTCCGTGAGGCTTAAATCCACCAGTATCTGTTCCGCCCGAACCTGTTCCAGGATCGAGCACAACATCCAGGGCATCTGATATTCCCCAGCCAATCATTACTATCACTAGAACAACGACATACAGGATCAGAGTTCCAATTATGAAAACTAGCTCGCTATTGTCCTTTTTTACTTTCCCGCTCCAAATCGCCAAGCAAAGAAGAAGAAAGGCGATTGAGACGGATAGCGCAGTCCAGCTTTTGCCGTATGAATTATGTACTCCGAAACTATAATCAAAAGGTAGCGCCACTATTCCAATTACTGCGCTAACAGTTATGAAATGAGCAAGTTTGCGGCTCGCATACTTTTTTGAAAGTTCCGAGATTTCATTTTCAGTCGTTTTTTCATTCGGTTGATTTTCACTACTCAATGATTCAAGAATCATAAATGTAAAATTTGAAACAAAGTATGCAGCGATGAATACTCCAAAGATTCCTGGATATATGGGACCAAACAAGAATCCGATATTTCTAATCAAAGGTTCTGGTAGAAGACCAATGATGAGGTAGATTGAAGCTAGCGAGAAAGCGGTCTTGGCAAAAGCCTTAGCAGAATGCTTCCGCCTAAGCCGTCTATATGAGTCATAGAGGGTGCGTGCATCGTCTTCCATATCCACACTATAACTCTTGCATCACCCATGCGTTAAGCATCGGTAACAATTAATTAAGCAGTTGGCGCTTCAGCAAGATCTTCTGGTGAATCAGGTGTGGAGACCTTTGGGGCACCTACGAAGGTGAACTTCGCATCTGCTTCAACGCCTTCAACATCAACAACGATGATTTCGCCTGATTTGAGCTCGCCAAAGAGGATGCGCTCAGAGAGACCATCTTCGATCTCTCGCTGAATAACGCGTCGCAATGGTCGAGCACCTAGAAGTGGGTCATAGCCACGAGCCGCAAGGAGATCCTTTGCTGCCTGAGTGAGTTCAATACCCATGTCCTTCGCCTTCAAGCGGTCATCAAGATTTGCAACCATGAGGTCGACAATCTGAATGATCTGCTCCTTGTTGAGCTGGTGGAAGACGATCACATCATCAATACGGTTAAGGAACTCAGGGCGGAAGTGGTTCTTGAGTTCATCAGAAACCTTGCCTTTCATACGATCGTAGTTAGTCAGATCATCTTCGTTGTTAGAGAATCCAAGTCCAAGTGACTTTGAGATATCTCGAGTTCCAAGGTTGGTTGTCATAATGATGATGGTGTTCTTAAAGTCGACTGTGCGACCTTGAGCATCAGTCAGACGACCATCTTCCAATACCTGCAAGAGTGAGTTGAAGATATCTGGATGAGCCTTCTCGATTTCATCAAAGAGAACTACTGAGAATGGGCGACGACGCACTTTCTCGGTCAACTGACCACCCTCGTCATATCCAACATATCCTGGAGGTGAACCGAAGAGTCGTGAAGCTGTGTGACGCTCTGAGTACTCTGACATATCGAGTTGAATAAGAGCAGACTCATCACCGAAAAGGAATGAGGCAAGGGTGCGAGAAAGTTCTGTCTTTCCCACACCTGAAGGGCCTGCGAAGATAAAGGATCCGCCAGGACGCTTTGGATCTTTAAGTCCTGCACGAGTACGGCGGATAGCCTGTGAGAGCGCCTTAATAGCTTGATCTTGACCAATCACACGACGGTGAAGTTCATCCTCCATACGAAGAAGTCGAGCTGTCTCTTCTTCAGTTAACTTAAAGACAGGAATACCTGTTGAGGCTGAAAGAACCTGAGCAATCAGTTCTTCATCAACTTCAGTGACCTTATCAAGGTCTGTTGCCTTCCAATTCTTCTCAGCTTCATTGCGCTCTTGGATAAGAGTCTTCTCCTGATCGCGGAATGCTGCAGCTCCTTCGAAATCCTGACCATCAATGGCAGATTCCTTTGACTTACGAGCAGCTGCAATCTTCTCATCAAATTCACGCAACTCAGCTGGCGCAGTTAAACGCTTAATGCGAAGGCGAGAACCTGCCTCATCGATAAGGTCAATTGCCTTATCTGGAAGAAAGCGATCTGAGATATAGCGATCTGCCATATTTGCAGCGGCAGCGAGTGCGCCATCAGTGATGGAGACACGGTGGTGGGTCTCGTAACGATCGCGCAATCCCTTAAGGATTTCAATGGTGTGAGCAACTGATGGCTCTTTCACCTGGATTGGCTGGAAGCGGCGCTCAAGCGCTGCATCCTTCTCGATGTGCTTGCGGTACTCATCAAGTGTTGTTGCGCCAATTGTCTGGAGTTCGCCACGAGCAAGCATTGGCTTCAAGATGCTCGCCGCATCGATTGCACCCTCTGCAGCTCCCGCACCTACTAATGTGTGGATTTCATCGATAAAGATAATGATGTCACCACGAGTCTTAATCTCTTTGAGAACCTTCTTCAAGCGCTCCTCGAAATCTCCACGATAACGAGAGCCCGCAACGAGTGCACCCAAATCGAGTGAGTAAAGCTGCTTATCTTTCAGTGTCTCTGGAACATCATTCTTTGCAATTGCTTGAGCAAGTCCTTCAACGACTGCAGTCTTTCCAACTCCTGGCTCTCCAATGAGAACTGGGTTGTTCTTTGTGCGACGAGAGAGCACCTGCATCACGCGCTCAATCTCACTATCGCGACCGATAACTGGATCTAACTTTCCTTCACGCGCAGCAACGGTGAGGTTGCGACCAAATTGATCTAGAACCAGTGATGTTGATGGAGTGCCCTCTGCAGGACCGCTCTGTGAAACTGCTTCCTTACCTTGGTATCCAGAGAGAAGTTGAATTACCTGCGAACGCACGCGATTGAGATCTGCACCAAGCTTGACGAGAACTTGTGCTGCAACACCTTCGCCTTCACGAATAAGACCAAGAAGAATGTGCTCAGTGCCAATGTAGTTGTGGCCAAGCTGAAGCGCTTCACGAAGTGAGAGTTCAAGAACTTTCTTGGCGCGAGGAGTAAATGGAATATGGCCACTTGGAGCTTGCTGACCTTGGCCAATGATTTCTTCAACCTGAGCACGAACTGCATCAAGTGAGATGCCCATTCCTTCGAGAGCTTTAGCTGCAACTCCCTCACCTTCATGGATGAGTCCAAGGAGGATGTGCTCTGTGCCAATGTAGTTGTGGTTGAGCATGCGTGCTTCTTCTTGAGCCAAGACAACAACTCGTCGGGCTCGATCTGTAAAGCGCTCAAACATGGCTACTCCTTCGCTCTTGCTGAATCTCCCATAAGCCTATCGCCCGCATAGGTCAGGGCGCGAGGCGAGAGGTTATAGGCATTAGAACCCCATATCTGGGGCCAATATTCCTGAGATGGGGCTCTATTTAGAGGCTTTTTCGGCTGTCTTACAGATTGAGAAGCATTCGGGTATTGCCAAGGGTATTTGGCTTTACCGATTCAAGATCCAAGAATTCAGCAACACCCGCGTCGTAGGAGCGAAGGAGCTCTGTATAGACCTCAGGCTCAACAGGTGTGCCTTGAATTTCAACAAACCCATGTCGTCCAAAGAATTCTGTCTCAAATGTGAGGCAGAAAATTCTCTCCACACCAATCACCCGCGCTTTAGCAACAATTGCCTCAAGAATCTTATGACCCACACCAGTTCCATGGAGATGTTCTGCCACCGCAACTGTGCGAACTTCTGCAAGATCTTCCCAGAGAATATGGAGAGCTCCACATCCCACAACTTTTCCATCTTCTACTGCAACAGTGAACTCCTGAACAGATTCATAGAGTGTGACAGTTTCTTTGTTCAGAAGTCTGCGCTGCAGAGCGAAAGTGTCAATCAGTGCACGAATGCCCTTGATATCTGAAGTGCGTGCGGGACGAATCTCAACCATAGTTATTCGACTTCTGGCTTTACCAATGGGAACAAAATAGTTTCACGAATTCCAAGCCCTGTGAGAGCCATCAGGAGACGATCTACACCCATTCCCATTCCACCCATTGGTGGCATTCCAAATTCCATTGCTCGCAAGAAATCTTCATCTACCTGCATCGCTTCTAGATCGCCCTTTGCGCCCAGTTGAGCTTGCTCAACTAGACGCTCTCTTTGGATTACAGGGTCAATCAACTCGGAATAGCCTGTTGCAAGTTCAAAGCCATCAACATAGAGATCCCACTTTTCGACAACTCCAGGAATTTCGCGGTGTGCTCGAACAAGTGGAGAAGTATCAACTGGATAACCCATGACGAATGTTGGCTCAATCAATTTATCTTGTGCCACATGCTCAAAAATTTCCTCTGCGAGCTTTCCTGTAACCCACTTAGGATCAATCTTCATTCCTAGCTTGTCGGCATATTTCTTGAGGTCTGCATATGGCGTAAGGGCTGTGACAGTTTCCCCCACACCTTCAGAGATCGCGTCATACAAGCTTATTTCGCGCCAAGTTCCACCAAGATCTTTCTGGGAACCATCGGCATGAGTCACCACATGTGAACCAGCCACAGCCATCGCAGCATTTTGAATCAAAGTGCGAGTGACATCTGCAATGGAGCGCCAGTCGCCATAAGACATATAAGACTCAACCATTGCGAATTCTGGTGAGTGCGAAGAGTCTGCACCTTCATTGCGGAAGTTGCGATTGATTTCAAAGACTCGCTCGATGCCGCCTACGACACATCGCTTCAAGAAAAGTTCTGGAGCAATCCGCATAAAAAGATCCATGTCGTATGCATTGCTAAAAGTCTTAAATGGTCGAGCAGCTGCTCCTCCATGCATTACTTGCAACATAGGGGTTTCAACTTCAATGAAGTCAAAACTGTTAAAGGTATCTCGCAGTGAGCGCATTACTTGAGGGCGCATACGAGCTGTAGCACGAGCTTCTGGACGCACAATCAAATCCACATAACGCATACGAACACGAGTGTCTTCTGACATTGGCTTGTGATCATTTGGAAGTGGACGAAGTGACTTTGAAGCTAGTTTCCAAGAGTTAGCAAGAATGGATAATTCTCCACGCTTTGATGTGATGATTTCGCCTGAAATGCTGACAATGTCACCTAAATCAATATCGCTCTTCCAGGCGCTGAGTGCATCCTCTCCAACCTTGTCGAGAGAGAGCATTGCCTGAAGTTCTGTTCCATCGCCTTCACGAAGAGTGGCAAAGCAGAGCTTTCCAGTGTCTCGCTTAAAAATAATTCGCCCAGTCAACGATTCAAGATCTCCCGTAGCAACATCAATTTCAAGTCCTACATATTTCTCACGAATCTCTTTGAGCGACTTGGTGCGCTCTACCGCAACTGGATACGGCTCTATGCCACGCTCAAGCAGACCTGCTCGCTTCTCACGACGGATGCGGAGTTGCTCAGGGAGGTCATCTTCTAGAGGCGTGTTTTCGTTCGTCATAGTGGGTGAAGTCTACCTTTTGAGCCTACTGATTCTTCTCATGGATAAGGCGAAGCCCAATAAGAGTTAAATCAGGCTCAAATTCATCAATAGTTTCAGCAACTCCCATAATCAGTGGGGCGAGACCTCCTGTCGCAATCACAGTTGGCGCAGCGTCATAGTCGACTGCTAGTTCTGCGATGATGCGATCTACAAGTCCATCTACCTGCCCAGCAAATCCGAAGATTGTTCCTGACTGCAAAGCTTCAACAGTGTTCTTTCCAATCACGCTCTTAGGGCGGACCAATTCAACTTTACGAAGTTGTGCTGCACGAGATGCCAGTGCATCCACAGAGATTTCAATTCCTGGTGCAAGTGCTCCCCCTAAGAATTCACCCTTCGGTGAAACGACATCAAGATTTGTAGAGGTTCCAAAATCAACAACAATTGCGGGACCACCAAAGAGTGTGTGAGCTGCAAGAGTATTAACAATTCTATCTGCACCAATTTCTTTGGGATTGTCTACAAGAAGCTGTACTCCTGTCTTGGTACCAGGCTCAACAATCGTTGTTGGAATATCTGACATATATGTTGCAATCATGGTGCGAAGCTCTCGCAATGTTGCAGGGACCGTGGAACAAATCGAAAGCCCTGTTAGACGGTACTGACTTGTGAGTGCACTGAACTGAAGCCACATCTCATCTGCAGTTGTGCGGGGATCTGTCTTAACACGCCAAGATTTGATGAGGTCTTTGCCATCAAAGACACCAAGTACCGTATTTGTATTTCCGACATCAACTGTTAGCAACATGGCTACTCCGCTCTCAAATCTAATCCAATATCCAAAACCTGTGCGCTATGGGTGAGTGCACCAATTGCAATAAAGTCCACACCTGATTCGGCATATGCACGAGCGTTCTCCAAAGAGATACCTCCAGATGCCTCGAGCTGAGTCGCCCCGTTCACGATTTCGACGGCTTGCTTGCATTCTGCGGGAGTCATATTGTCCAAAAGAACTAGGTCGGGCTTGAGCGGCAAGACCTCGCGCAACTGATCTAATGTGTCAACTTCAATCTCAATAGGAGCCTCTGGATATGCGCTCCGCACAGCTGAAAAGGCTTCTGTTGCTCCACCTGCCGCGGCAATGTGATTATCTTTGATTAAAGCGGCATCACTCAATGACATTCGGTGGTTAGTTCCACCACCCATGCGAACTGCATATTTCTCCAGGAGACGATAGCCAGGAGTTGTCTTTCGAGTATCGCGCACAAGACATTGAGTTCCTGAAACAGCTTTCACCCAATCAGATGTTAATGTGGCAATTCCACTAAGACGACCTAGGAAATTTAGAGCGGTTCTCTCTGCAAGAAGGATTGCTCGTGTATTACCTTTCACAGTGAGAATAACCTCACCTTTTGAAATTTGATCTCCATCTGCTTTCAACGCAGTAATTTCTGTCAGTCCCACTTCCTTTAAAACAGCAATTGCCATTTCAATGCCAGCAAGAACACCAGATTTTCTTGCAGTAAAGTCGGCAACACACACATTCTCTGGAGCAATGGTTGAATGAGAAGTTATATCCACGCCACCTGCAAGATCTTCAGCGAGAGCCCTCTTAATCAAATCTAGATCAATCATTTATCCACTACCTCCTGATATCCCGTTGTCCAGGTACCCATCTGATCGAGCTGCTGAATAATTCGCTTTCTCCACTGATTGCTTGTTTCTGGGAAATCTTCACGCCAATGAGAACCACGAGTTTCTTGGCGGATCAGAGCCGCTTTCAATATTGCTTGGGCCAGTTGGAAGAGGTTTGTTGCCTCCCAAGCTTCAACACAGGGTGCAGTGCTCTTTCGATCTTCGATGCGAGTCAGGTCAGCGCTTGTCTTGAGAAGAGAATCCGATGAACGAAGCACTCCTGCACCACGACTCATGCTCTTCTGGATATCTCCACGGACTGATGGGTCGAGAAGAATTTCGCGTGATGCGTTCTCGATAGGTTCTCCAGGTTCAGGCAGATGAGCTGCAATATCTGCTGCAATTCTGGCGCTAAAGACCAGACCTTCTAATAGAGAATTTGATGCAAGGCGATTGGCACCATGAACGCCAGAGCATGCAGTTTCACCGCATGCATATAGCCCTGCCACGCTTGTGCGGCCATTGAGATCAACTCTTACCCCGCCTGATGCGTAATGTGATGCTGGAGCAACAGGAATCAAATCTTTCATCGGATCAATACCGTGTGAAATGCAAGATGAATAGATTGTTGGGAAGCGCTTTTCAAATCCAGCGATGTGTCTGACATCCAACCACACATGGGCAGCACCTGTTTCATTCATCACTCTCATGCTTGCAATAGCCACAACATCGCGTGGTGCAAGCTCTGCTAGAGGATGGACTCCTTGCATAAATCTCTTTCCAGAATCATCAACAAGGTAAGCACCTTCTCCGCGAACAGCTTCGCTAATGAGAGGTTGTTGACCTTGAGAGTTTTCACCAAGCCAAAGAACTGTCGGATGGAATTGAATGAATTCAACATCGGCAACTTTTGCACCTGCTCTCAGGGCAAGTGCCACACCATCACCTGTAGAAACTGATGGATTTGTAGTTTGTGCAAATACTTGACCTAGTCCACCCGTTGCAAGGACTACAGCCTTTGCAAGTGCTCTTCCAACTCCATCACGACTTCCTGCACCAATCACATGGAGAGTAACGCCACACACTTCACCATCTGAATCTTTCAATGCATCAAGGACAAGTGCGTGTTCAACTACTTCAATTTCTGGATCATTTTGAACAGCTGCAAGGAGTGCGCGAGACACCTCAGCGCCCGTTGCATCTCCTCCCGCGTGAATTATTCGATTGCGGTGATGGCCACCTTCTCTTGTAAGTGAAATTTCACCCGAAACATCGGTATCAAAGATTGCACCGCGTTCAATTAATTTACGAACCGCTTCTGGGCCTTCTGTAACAAGTACTCGAACAGATTCGGCGTCACAGAGTCCAGCACCAGCTTCAAGTGTGTCCTCTAAATGCTCTTCTGGTGAATCACCATCTCCAAGTGCTGCTGCAATGCCACCTTGAGCCCACTTAGTCGAGCCTTCGTCAACACGAGCTTTGGTGACAAGGAGAACTGAGAGGCCATATGTGCGACATTGAAGAGCAGTTGTAAGACCTGCAATGCCAGACCCGACAACGACAACATCTGCTTGAGCAGTCCACCCCGGAGCGGGAGCAAGTAGCTTCATTTATCTGCTCTCAATTCTCATAGGAGTATTGTCAATCAAGCGAACACCATTTATCCGCCCAGCAACTATCGCTCTCACAGATTTGCTCGAGGCAGTAGGCGCACCGAAGGTCTCCTCATCAATAAAATCTGCATAATCCAGTGTGAAGGCAGATTCCTCAGCTAGCAGTTTTCGCAGATGGGATTCTGATTGAGCCTCTCGGAGGGAGCGTGAAATGTTTGCGGCGGCCACTCTGCCTTCTGGGGTGAGTCGAACATTTCGAGATGACATCGCCAAACCATCACTCTCACGAACAATAGGTGCGGCGATGATCTCTACCTCACCTGCAATCGATCGAATCACTTGTAGTTGTTGGAAATCCTTCTCACCAAATATCGCCCAGCGTGGCTTTACTAATTCAAATAGTCGATTGACCACAGTGACTACACCATCAAAATGTCCAGGGCGAGAAGCACCTTCATAAAGTTCGCCGATTTTTCCTGCAGAAAGTTTTTTAAATCCCTCTGGATAAATTTCTTCATAAGTTGGTAACCAAAGATGAGTGACCCCATATTCCTGCGCTAAAGCAATATCTCTCTCTGGAGTGCGAGGATATTTCTCCAGGTCATCCTTATTTTCAAATTGAAGTGGATTGACGAAAATACTCGCAACAACATTCTCTGACTTCTCAGCTGCAATACGGAAGAGTGAACCGTGACCTGCATGCAATGCGCCCATAGTTGGAACAAAAGTGCAGCCTGAAGGAAGCTCATGTGCGCTCGTTATAACTTTCATGGCTCCAGTCCTTTCAGGTACCGGGCAGGTGCTCTAAGTCTAAGTCTTTATTGCAGAGCAGCCAAAAGTTCAGTTACCTTGCCATGTGTGAGCAAGATGGCATCAGGCTCCACCTCTGCCCATGGCTCAAGCACAAATACACGCTCAAAAGCTCTTGGGTGAGGAAGTGTTAACTCCTCTGCTTTGCTAATGATTGAGCCATATTGGATCAAATCACAGTCAATGACTCGTGGCCCCCAGTGCTCAATCCTCTCGCGACCCAAAGTTTTTTCAATACCGTGCAAGAGACTCAGGAGCTCCATCGCAGATAGTTCACTCTCTGCAATGACCACTGCATTGAGGTAGTCCGGTTGCTCTGGACCCCCTACAGCCTTAGTTGAGTAGATTGAAGAAACCGCGATGACTTCGAGGGATTCGCGCAAAAGTGCAATTGCAATTTCCATCTGCTCTTGCAGATTGCCTATATTTGCACCGAGTGCAATTACTGCCTTCATCTACGAATTGTGACCGAAATATCGGCCACCTTCTCACTCACAGGAGCTTTTGGTTTATGCACAGTCACAGCAACAGAAATTACTTTGGGAGAAACTTCTTTAATTCGATCTGCAATCTTTCCAGCTAACCGCTCAATGAGATCAAGTGATTTCCCTTCAATCTCTTCTAGAGCAATCGTGGTGAAAAGACTGTAATCAACAGTATCTGAGAGTGCATCACTCAAACTTGCAGCATGTAGATCTATTTCAATCTCAAGATCAACTGTGAATTGTTGACCATCGCGCTTTTCAAAATCAAAGACTCCATGAAAGCCAAAGCCTTCTATTCCTTTGATTGAGATTACATCGCTCATGGCTTCAATACTTTCACATGTGGGGCCACACTATGAACTCTCACGGCCCAGATTCCCTTATCTACTAAGGATTTGGATATAGCTAAGGTGCCTTCCTCGCGCTCATCAGGTGAATCTCCCCCAATAAATCGCTTACGAGAATGCCCAATTAATACTGGATAGCCCAAAGCAACAAATTCGTCGATTCTATTGAGGATCTCCCAGTTATGTTCTGCATCCTTTGCAAAGCCAAGGCCTGGATCTAGAACTATCTTCTCTCTCTTAATCCCGGCTTCAAGCGCCTTATTAAGTTGAATGGTTACCTCTTCAATAACCTCAGATACGACATCACCATACTGTGCACGCGAATTCATATCCTTAGAATGTCCGCGCCAATGCATAAGTGTGTAAGTGCAACCAAGTTCTGCAACGGTAGTAAACATTTCTGGATCTGCTGCTCCACCGCTGACATCATTAACAATCGTTGCACCTGCCTCCACTGCGAGCCTAGCTGTCGAGGCCCGCATCGTGTCAATGCTTATCTGAGCACCTTTGCCTGCAAGTGCCTTAACGACGGGAATCACTCGATGCTGCTCTTCTTCTGCGCTGACGCGTTCAGCGCCTGGGCGAGTCGATTCTCCACCAACATCGATGATATCAACACCTTCTTCAATCATCTCGAGCCCGTGAGTGAGAGCTTGTTCAAAGGTGAAGTGTTTACCGCCATCTGCAAATGAATCCGGGGTTACATTCAGGATTCCCATCACCAACATGGCAAATTACCTATTTGTTATCAAGCTGATGGCTTCAGCGCGTGTTGCTGGATCGCGCAATGCACCTCTGACAGCAGATGTTGTTGTGCGAGCCTGCGATTTACGCACTCCGCGCATCGACATGCAGAGGTGTTCGCAGTCGACAATCACAATCACTCCAAGAGGATTGAGGATTTCAACCATCGCATCTGCAATTTGAGTTGTAAGTCGTTCCTGCACCTGTGGTCTGCGTGCATATAAATCAACGAGTCGGGCAACTTTTGAAAGCCCAGTTATTTTCCCGCTTGGAATATAGCCAACATGGGCAACACCATGAAATGGCGTCAAATGATGTTCGCAGTGAGAGAAGACTTCAATATCTCTAATGATGACTAGCTCTTCATGACCAATATCGAATGTTGTGGTGAGTACATCTTCAGGACGCTGCCATAGCCCTTCGAAGTTCTCCTTAAAAGCTCGCGCCACTCTGGCAGGAGTGTCTTTGAGACCATCTCGATCGGGATTTTCACCCAAAGCAAGGAGGAGTTCTCTTACAGCTTTCTCAGCCCGTTCTTGATCAAATGGTGCGCTTGCGCGACCATCATCTGATCCCATAGAAACTGAGGAGATTTCACTCACTGTCGGTTGTCTTCTTTACTCGACGAGGTCGCTTTGGCTTTTCTGTAGATTCGCTTTCAACGACTGGAGCCACCTTTTCAGTGATTGCCACAGGAGGAATATCAGATGGAATACGAGTCAATGAACCTGTCCACTTAGGACGCTCTGGCCAATCAATGACTCCTGAGAAAATCTCTGCAATCTCTTCCTTGTTAAGAGTTTCCTTTTCAAGAAGGCGAATCACCATTGCATCCAAAGTTTCGCGGTTGGCAACCAAGATATCGAACGCTTCTTGATGTGCATTTCCAATCAACTTGCGAATTTCATCGTCCACTGTTGCGGCAACTGATTCTGAGTAATCGCGTTGATGACCATATTCGCGGCCAAGGAATGGCTGTGTGGAATCTCCACCTAGCTTGATTGCACCAATTGTTTCAGTCATTCCATATTGAGTCACCATTGCACGAGCAAGAGCTGTTGCCTTCTCAATGTCATTGGATGCACCAGTTGAAGGATCATGAAAAATCAACTCTTCGGCAGCACGACCGCCAAGGGAGTATGCCAACTGGTCGAGAAGTTGATTGCGAGTTGTTGAGTACTTATCTTCATCTGGAAGAACCATGGTGTAACCAAGAGCGCGCCCACGAGGCATGATGGTGACCTTGTGAACAGGATCTGTATGTGGAAGTGCACGAGCCACAAGTGCATGGCCTGCTTCATGATAAGCAGTCACGCGACGCTCTTCCTCTGACATAAGTCGAGTCTTTCGCTGTGGACCACCCATTACGCGATCGATTGCCTCATCAAGTTGAGGATTCTCAATTGTCTTTCTGCCCTCACGCGCTGCAAGAAGAGCTGCTTCATTGAGAACATTTGCTAAATCAGCACCAGTAAATCCTGGTGTGCGTCGAGCATATGCAACAAGATCAACGCTCTCTGCAATTGGCTTGTTCTTTGCATGCACCTTCAGAATATCTGCGCGACCCTTTAGGTCTGGACGGTCGACAGGAATTTGACGATCAAAGCGACCTGGACGAAGCAGAGCTGGATCAAGAACATCTGGTCGGTTAGTTGCAGCAATCAAAATAACTTGACCTGCAGCGTCAAAGCCATCCATCTCAACGAGCAACTGATTGAGTGTCTGCTCACGCTCATCGTGGCCACCACCCATACCAGTTCCGCGTTGACGACCAACTGCATCAATTTCATCAACAAAGACAATCGCTGGAGCGTTTGCCTTAGCTTGAGCGAAGAGATCGCGAACACGAGCTGCACCGACACCCACAAACATTTCTACGAAATCAGAACCAGAGATTGAATAGAAAGGAACTTTCGCCTCACCAGCAACAGCGCGTGCAAGGAGAGTCTTACCTGTTCCTGGGGGACCAAAGAGCAATACACCCTTTGGAATCTTCGCTCCTAGTAATTGGTACTTTGTTGGATCTGCTAAGAAATCTTTAATCTCTTCCAGCTCAGCAATTGCTTCATCAGCTCCTGCAACATCAGCAAAGGTGTTTTGTGGAACTTCATTATCTTGAAGCTTTGCACGAGACTTTCCAAAGCTAAAGACCTTATTTCCTCCGCCTTGGGCGCTACTCATCATGAGGAAGAGCAGGAATCCAATAAGAAGAATTGGGCCAAATGAGAGCAAGATTGATACTAGAAGCGACTGTGTTGGAACCTCAACGCTCCAGCCCTTTGAAGGTGGATTAGCTGTCAGAGCATCAACGATTGTTGGTTCTTGGCGAACCACATAAGAGGCTTCAACCTTAGAAGCTCCCTTGATGGTGCTGCCAGACTTAAGAATGAGCTGAATCTTCTGAGTCTTATCGATTAAAACTGCAGATTCAACATCTGACTTAGCGATAGCATCAAGAATCTGTGAAGTCTTTACAACTGTGTATCGATTGGCGGCATTTGAAATCTGCCCAAAAATAGAAACTAGGAAGATTGCAGCAATGATCCAAAAGAGTGGACCGCGAAAAATCTTCTGAGCGCGAGTCTTCGGCTCATTCTTCTTTGGAGCAGATCCCTTAGAAATATTCTTTAAAGGATTCTTCATGGGAGACTTCTTTTCGTTAGTCATCTGAATTCCTTATTCATACATGTGCTTTGCCAGCACACCAATAAATGAGAGATTGCGATACTTCTCATCAAAATCAAGACCATAACCAACAACGAAGTCCTTAGGGATATCAAACCCAACATACTTGCACTCGACTTCAACCTTTGCTGCCTCTGGCTTGCGAAGGATTGCGAGAATCTGAACATCTGCGGCGCCTCGAGAAAGTAGATTTGCACGAAGCCAAGAGAGAGTTAAACCTGAATCAACGATATCTTCGACGATAAGAACATTGCGTCCTGTGATATCTCGATCTAAATCTTTGAGAATTCGAACAACTCCTGAAGATTTTGTTCCTGATCCATAGGAAGAGACTGCCATCCAGTCCATTTCAATATGGGTCTGCATTGCTCGAGTGAGATCTGCCATCGCCATCACTGCGCCTTTGAGAACTCCTACAAGTAGAAGATTCTTGCCTTCGTAATCAGCATCGACTTGAGCTGCGAGTTCGGCTACGCGTGCCTTGAGTTGTTCCTCTGTCGCAATAACGCGCTCGACATCAGTTCCGACTGCAGCTAAATCCACTTGATTACTCCTCTATACGGGGTCCTTTGAGAGGGTCAGTCTGCCCGAAATTCGCTCAACCTTCACACCGCCAGAAAGGGCGATGGCTCCCTGGCCCTTCCACGCTGAAATCAGGGCTTCAACAGCCCCCACCTGCTCAGATGTGAGCGTCCCTGGGCTCACGCCCGCCTCATAAGCGGCCAAGCGGATCATGCGAGTGCGGATGGCTCGTGGCAGGCCAGAGAGGTATTCACACTCCAGAACTTTGAGTCGATCCCACTCCTTTGCCGCCCACTCATCCAGCGCATCTGCATCATCTCGAAAAAGTGCTGCGGAGCGAACGAGTGCTTTTGAAATACCTGGATCAAGATGAGATTCCAGAAATGGAATGACTTCTCTTCTCACTCGAACTCGTGTGAACTCTGTATCAAAATTATGTGGATCGTTCCAAAATGGAATTCCTAATTCTTGGCAAGCTTTTTCAGTCTCATCACGAGTGATTGCCAAGAGTGGTCTGCAATAAATTCCATTGTCTTCCGCCATACCTGAGAGCGAGCGAGTGCCACTGCCCCGTGCTAATCCAAGAAGCACCGTCTCTGCTTGATCATTATGAGTGTGACCTAAGAAGACTTTGACCGCTTTCTCTTCTGCCACGCTTTTCTCAAAAGCTTTATAGCGTGCATCACGAGCGCCAGCTTCGATGCCGGACTCAGTAGAGACCACAACTTTCGAAATAAGAACTTTGCCATACCCCATCTCCTTTAATTGAAGTGC